>Ga0307378_10000183_pt1 | contig 116361 bp, 87 predicted proteins | sample UN1MG_FD_202238 | JGI IMG/M metagenome (GOLD analysis project Ga0307378, IMG submission 202238) | Soil microbial communities from Risofladan, Vaasa, Finland - UN-1 | ecosystem: Environmental > Terrestrial > Soil > Coastal area > Acid sulfate soil | place: Finland: Risofladan, Vaasa | collected...
ACACTTGGCAAAGCGGATCTGTGCCTGTGTGAAGCCATGAAAGGACGCACTGCCAAAGAATCAAATTGCCTTCGGCAGCTCAGGAGGGATCTTTTCTCTTGACAGGCTTTTCCATAGACGGAGGTTGCCTCCATCGCTCTCTCTCCCCCCCGGTCGGCCCATGGGCCTTGGTGATCTCTCTTGAAACCGATGTGAACTTCTGCTAGACGAAGGCTACATCAACGAGCGTGGAGCCACGATGACGCTGCATCTCAGTACCGAGCTCAGGCAGGTCATGGCCGAGGCGCAGGACATCGCCGGCCAGGTCGGGCAGCGGCTCAGCAGCGCCCACTTGCTGCTGGCGCTGTTTACCGTTCAGAACCGGGCCGAGATCCTGCTCAAGGAGAAGCAGGTGGACGAGGATGTCATCCTGGCCTACGTCCATACGGTCGAGGGAGAGCCCACAGAGACCGTCAAGATCGTCCACAAGAAGGCCCTGCAGATCGCGGTCGGCTGCGGGGCCGAGGCTGTCGATTGCCTGCACCTGCTGATTGCGCTTTGCGGCATGCGTAACACGCTGGCCTACGAACTGTTGCGGCGCAGCGGCCTTAGCGTGCCCCAGTTTCGTAACACGGCCCTCTCCTACGTCACCGGCCGGCTGCCGCGGCGCCTGACGGTCAAGCGCCAGAGCGACCAGAGCGTAAGCCAGGCGCCGGCCAGGGCTCCGCTGATCGACATTCCTTCCATGCCGCCGGCCGCCGTGCCGCTCTATGAGCCCGGGCAGGTGGAGCGAGAGGCGCTGGAAGACGATCAAGATGACGATGAACGCGAAATGGCCGCGGCAAACACCTCCTGCCCGCCGACCGAGTGGGATCTCGAACCAACCCGGTTCCCGCTCTTGCAACGCCTGGGGCGTAACCTGACCGCCCTGGCGGCGATCGGCCGCATCGATCCGCTGGTTGGCCGCGATCGCGAGGTCAGCGAGGTTATCGATACCCTGCTCAAGCGCCGGGCCAATAACCCATTGCTGGTGGGCGAGCCCGGCGTGGGCAAGACGGCCATCGTCGAGGGTCTGGCGCTGCGCATCGTCCAGGGGAAGAGCGACGCCGCGCCCCTCAAGGATCGGCGCATCATCGAGTTGGACGTGGCCTCGATGCTGGCAGGCACACAACTGCGCGGCGCCTTTTCCGAAAAGCTGGGGCAAATTCGGCGTGAGGTCAAGAATGCCAAGGGTTCGGTTGTTATCTTCATCGACGAGATGCATACACTCATGGGTGCCGGGGCTACCGGGGACGGCCCCCAGGATGCCGCCAACGAGTTGAAGGCCGCCCTGGCCCGCGGCGAGTTTCCCTGTATCGGCGCTACCACCTATGACGAGTACCGGCGCTTCATCGAACAGGATGCGGCGCTGTCCAGGAGATTCCGGGCGATCCGGGTGCCCGAGCCGTCGGCGGAGGAGACGCTTACCATTCTCGAGGGCATCGCCGAGGAGTACGCCCGGCATCACGGAGTGGCATACGACCGCGAGGCGCTCGATGCGGCCGTGCGCCTGTCGTCGCGCTACATCACCGATCGCTGTCTGCCCGACAAGGCCATCTCGCTGCTCGACCTGGCCGGCTCGCGGGCGCGACGTTCCGGCAAGGTGCGCGTGAACCGCGAGGCGGTGGCGCGGGTGGTCTCTTCGGTGGCTTCGATTCCGGTCGATCGGCTATTGATGACCGACGCCGAGCGCTTGCTGAACATGGAGAATATTATCGGCCTGCAACTGATCGGACACTCCCGGGCCGTGCGTTCGATCGCCGGGGTCATCCGGCGTAACTACGCCGGCTTCGCCAACAAACGTCCGATCGGCTCGTTCTTGTTCCTGGGACCGACGGGAGTAGGCAAGACGGAATGTGCCCGGGCGCTGGCCTCATTCTTGTTCGGTTCGCGCGATGACCTGGTGAAGATCGATATGAGTGAGTACTCCGAGGGTCACAGCATCTCGCGTCTGCTCGGATCGCCGCCGGGTTATGTCGGCCACCAGGAGGGGGGACAGCTTACCGAGGCCGTGCGCCGCAAGCCGTACACCATCGTGTTGTTCGACGAGGTGGAGAAGGCCCACCCCGAGGTGCAGCAGATCCTGTTGCAAATCCTGGATGATGGGCGCCTGACCGACGGGCGCGGCCGCAGTGTCGATTTCAGCAATGTGGTCGTGATCCTGACCTCGAACCTGGGTTCCGCCGAGTTGGCCTCTGAGAGCCGGGGCCAGGCAAGGATAGGCTTCGGGCAGGCAGCGACATCGCCGTCCGACGCCGAACCCGGAGCCTCCGTCATGGCGGCCGCCCGCAAGGCGTTTCCCGCCGAACTGTGGGGCCGGATGGAGGAGCGCCTGTTCTTCAGGCCTCTGAATAATGATGATCTGATCGCCATCGCTACGCTGATGCTGAAGGAGTCCGCGGCTCAGATCGAGCGCGAGCGGGGAATGCACCTCGAACTAGATCCCGGAGTGAGCCGGCACCTGGTCGAGGCCGGCTGCCCCGACCTCAGCCTGGGCGCCAGGCCCCTCAGGGGAGTTGTGCGCAAGCTGGTGGAAGAGCCCCTGGCCGAGGCAATTCTCGCCCATCGCATCGAGTCGGGCGATCAAATCCGAGTTGAAGTCAAGGCGGGAAACGTAGAGTTTTACAATACTGCTCAGCCATCTTGAGTGACACCTGTTCAGCTTCCGGGGGCGGGCTCCATTGGGTCGTGTGAGCGCGGCGCGTTACTCGAGTTCAGCAGGGGGCGCAGTTTGCGCTTGTCCCTCGTTGAATCGAGATGCTCCGCCTTCCCAAAGGCGGCCTTGGCCTTTTGCAGCCAACCCACCCGTTGGTAGAAGCGCGCCAGGCCGGCCAGGTGGTATGCATTGAGGGGGAAAAGTTTGGTGATAGTCAGAAACTGACTCTCGGCTTCTTCAAGGCGCCCGGACTGTTCATAGAGCACGGCCAGGTTGCGCCGGGCTCCAACGTGGCTGGGCCTCTGCTTGACCAGCAATACGAATTGATGAATGCCGTCGCTCTGTCGTCCGTCCTCAACGTACAGCGTGGCCAGCCGGAAGCGCGCGTCGACCATGCTGGGCCGCAGCGTGAGCGCCCGTGTCAACTCGCGAATCGCCGCGCGCCCCTTGCCGTCCTCCTGCAGAAAAACACCGTACAGGTAATGCGCGCGCGGCATGTTATCGCCAAGACGCACGGCCTTCGAAAGCGCGTCGGCGATCGCCTCGTGGTCGTTGTCTGTTTTCATATGGGTCACGGCGATCTCGACATACGGCAAGGCCCAGTTGGGAGACAAACTGCTTGCCCGCTTGAAGCGAGCCAGCGCGGCCTGGTAGTTGCCCGCCCGCGCCAGCTCGACACCCTGTCTGAACCAGGCCAAGGCTCCCCGGGGGGCCGGCCGCTTGATGTTTTCACCGGAGTCGTCCCCCCCGGCTGACGCGGGAGAGAATGCAAAGATCAGCATCCACAAGCAGCTTATGAAACGAATCACGTAGCAACTGTTAGCAGAAAGACAGCAGCCAGGCAAGTCGAGGGGGCTTGGAATTGCCTTGACAATCACGGGAGTGGATGTTACCCAGGAATCGGAAAAAGCGAAGGATCCCGGGGCGCTTCCGCCGGATGAATGACCACCCAAGATGTGATTGGAGCGCGTTGTGATGCGAGCAGTTGTCTTTCTGATGACGGGTGTCTTCCTGGCGTCGGTAGTTGGCGGCGGTTGCACTAATCCCTGCCAGGAAGAGATCGACTCCCTGCGCGATCGGGTCATGCGCTTCGTCAATGATACCGATCCGCTCGAGTTCGGCGAACAGCGTTGCGACATCAACCCGAACTCGGATCACTACGATCACATCTGCGACTATGCCCTCAGGGCGCTGGCAGTACGTTGGCCATACTACGATTGCACTTCCTGCGACGCGCTGGAGATCAAGCTGTGTGGTTGTTACGACGACACGATCTGGGTGGTGGACGACGACGGCAAGCCGATTTACACGGGGCTGGTCTATTGCCTGGCCGGCTACTATCGCTTGCGCAACCTGTGTGCCTGCGATCCCGGCTTCGACGGCAAGCCGGAAGACGGTTGCTACGATAAGAGCGGTGAGCGGGTCTGCGCCGAGCCGCTCTCGCCGCAGCTCAGGCACCCGACGCTGCAGCAAACCGACGTCTGTGATTCGCTGCTGCCTCCTTTCAGTTGCTCCGCATACGACGGTGACGCTGACGGGATTCCCGATCAATACGACGGCGGGCAGGACATGAGCGACGCGAAATCGGCCGAGGACGTCGAGTGTCTCGATGGCCCGCCGTGCGCTCCGAATTCTCCCACCTGCGATCCCATGCGCGCATCCTGGAACGACTGGTTCGAGAACAAGAGAAGCCTTTACGAAGGATCCAGGATTTTCAAAGACGCCGACGGATCGCCCGATGACCGGGACGGCGACGGGGTGTCCGACTCATGTGACAGCTGCCAGTTGAATCCCAACGGCTTCGACTGCCAGAAGGAAATACAGGGGCAGAAGGTCTTCCTCCCGCGCTGCAATGCAAACAACGACGATGGCGGAGTGAGCGATGTCTGCTGGGTAACGTCGGGCGGCAAGGGCGGCTGGAGCTATGCGATCGGAGAGATCTGCCAGAACGGTTCGGCGGCTCTTTCGGAACTGGACTTCGGCGACCAGAGAGACACCGACGGCGACGGCGTGGGAGATGCCTGCGACGGAGACCTGGACGGGGACGGAGTCGGCAACGACATTGACAATTGCCCGGTGGCCCCCAATTCCGACCAGCTAAACACCGATGCCGACAACCAGCAAGGCGGCGCGGATGATATCGGCGATGCCTGCGATCCCGACGACGACGGTGACGGCGTATGCGATCCCATCCATCGCGGAGACGCGCTCAATCCCTGCACCGGCTCGGACAACTGCTCCAAGGTGTACAATCCCGGCCAGGCTGATTCAGACCGGGACGGCTTCGGTGACGCCTGTGACCCGAATTGAGGCCCCTGCCCGGGGATGAAGCTTTCCGAAACATGCGTCGTGCAACTGGGCTGGGATCAAGTTCTCGAAGCCCTTTCCAGCCAAGCACTCACCCCCCTGGGGCGCGCGGCCTGCCTTTCTCTGAGGCCGGGTCGCGATCCTGAAAAAATCGAGCTGCAGCAGGAACGCTGCCGCCAACTTGGGAAGCTGCTTGACGAGGGGCGGAGCCCTCCGCTGCAATCCATCGATGATATCGGCACGGATCTCGAGCGATCCGAAAAAGGCGGGCAGCTTTCGGCTGAAGGAATCATCCGGGTGGCCCGGGCCATGCAGGTTTCATCCCGGGTGCGACATTACCTGCTGAAGGAAGGCCACCAAGCCGGTGGTGCTTTGAGCGAACTGGCCAAGGGAACCCACGACCTGTCCGCCACGGGGCGCGATTTGTTGGCCGCCTTCGATGACAACGGCGAGTTGCGCGATAGCGCAAGTCCCGAGCTGTTGCCCCTGAGGCGGACGGCGCGCGCAATCGCCGATGGGATTCGCCGCCGCCTCGAGCGAATGATACGCAAGCCGAGGCTTCTGGCCTGCCTGGCCGACAACTATTTTACCCAACGCGCAGACCGCTACGTGCTGCCCGTCAGGGCCGACACGCATGAACCGGTGCCCGGAATCGTCCACGACACATCGCAATCCGGCGCCACCCTTTTCATCGAACCGACCGAACTGGTCGAAGAGGGCAACCGCCTTAAAATAGCCCGGGCCGCCGTCGCCGAGCACGAGCGCCGGATCCTGCTCGAATACACACAGGAAATAGCCGGCTGTGCGCAACCTTTGGCCGAGAACCTGGCGCGGCTGGCCGAGTTCGATCTACTCATGGCCGCTGTCGCATTTCGTGAGCGCTTGAAGGCCGAGTTGATCGAGGTGCGCGGCACGGGCTTCAACCTGGTCGACGCCAGCCACCCGCTGATGGTGTTGCAGTCCGGGCGCGTCGTTCCCAACAACATTCGCATGAATTCGCGCCAGTGCTGCCTGGTGGTAACCGGCCCCAACGCCGGCGGCAAGACCGTAGTTTTAAAGACCATCGGTCTGTGCTGCATGCTGGCTCAGGCAGGGCTGGCCGTGCCGGCCGGGGAGGGATCGAGAATCGGTTTGTTCGATGAGTTGCACGTGGTCATTGGCGATGCCCAGGATATCAGTCGCGGTTTGTCGACCTTCTCGGCTCATATCTCGACCATCGCCGGTATCCTGGATCGAGCCGGTCCCGGCGCCCTGGTTCTGCTCGACGAGGTTGCCGCCGATACCGATCCGCGCCACGGTGCGGCCCTGGCAAGCGCCGTGCTGTATGCGCTCATAGAGCGCGGCGCGACCGTGGTGGTCACGACCCACTTCGATGAACTCAAGAACCTGGCCTACCTCGATGAACGTTTTGCCAACGCCAGCGTTGGCTTCGATCTTGAACTCATGGAACCTACCTATGCGTTGCATCCGGATATTCCCGGCCGCAGTCTGACCCTCGATATCGCGCGTCGCCTGGGAGTTGCTGAGCCGGTGCTGCAAAATGCGGCGGAGCGCCTTGACGGATCGGAGCGCGACTTCGAGAAAGTACTCGCCGACTTGGCGCGAGAGCAGCAGGCGCTAGCCTCCTTGCGCCGTGAACTTGCCGAGTCAGTAAGTGCGGCCAGGCGCGAGGCCCATGCTCATGCGCAGGCGGCCGAGGATTTCTCGACGCGGCAACGCGAGATGCTTGGCGACGAAAGAGCCCAACTGCTGCAGGAGATCAGCGGCGTGCGCCGGAAGGTGGCCGAGATGATCGAATCTTTAAGAAGCAACCTGTCTATGAAGGCGGCGGTCGAGACCAGCCAGAGACTGAAGGAGGTCGAGAGCGATATTCGCGGCCAGATCGACGAGCAACCGCGCGCTCCTGCCGCCAACGAGCACGAACTGCATCCCGGTGACAACGTGCGCATTGCGTCTTGGGGAAAGCAGGCACAGGTGACCGCGGTGGACAGCCGCGCCGGCATGGTGAGCGTCAGGATGGGATCGATCCGCAGCCGCCTGCCCATAGAACAGCTCGAGTGGGTGTCGGCCTGTCCGCCCCGTCGCAGCCCCCGCCCCCGCCGGGGCGGGGACGGGGGCGGGGGGGAGAATGGTTCACATTCGGTCGAGGTGCGTGCAGCGGGTAACACGCTCGACCTGCGGGGTCAGAGGGTGGATGAGTCGCTGGACGAGCTCGACAAATTCCTCGACAACCTCTTCGCCACCGGCCAGGAGGTGGCCTTCATCATCCACGGGCACGGCAGCGGCGCACTCAGGGCGGCAGTACGGGATTACCTGAAAGGATCACCCTATCCGCGGCACTTTCGTCCGGGGACTCCGGAAGAGGGCGCCGACGGGGTGACAGTGGTAAAGCTGAAGTAAGAGTTCTTACTCGACCTTGACGATGCACTCCGGGACAGGGCACTCCTCGCGGCACTGAGGTTCGCCTTCGTCGACGCACTCGGTGCAAAGCTCGGTGTCGATCACGTAAATGGTTTCGCCGTCGGAATCCGTTTCTTCGCTGATGGCTTCGCGGGGACAAACCATGACGCAGGCGCCGCACTTGAGACATTCATCATCAATGATTTTCATGGCCATGACTGTCTTCTCCTCTGGTAGATTGCAAGATGTATAGGCACGCAATCGGCGCCTGTCAACAGGTTTGTTTCATGATGGTTAGAGCGCTGAAAAACCGGCGGGCTTGCGAGCCGGGCGCCTGTGAACTATATTGACGGGAAGGAAGGTGCGAATGGAAAAGGAGATCCTCGATGCGCTAAAGAAGCGCAGGAGTTGCAGGGAATTTCTCCCGGAGGGGATCCCGGACGACACCATCGCCCGCATCATCGAGGCGGGCACTTGGGCTCCGAACGCCGGCAACGTGCAGCCCTGGTACTTCTACATACTCAGGGACGATTACCTGAAGCACAAGCTGGCCGAGGCGGCCCTGCAACAGAAGTTCATCGCCCAGGCTCCGGTGGTGATCGTCGTCTGTGCCGACCTCGATCGCGCCCGGGCTGCCTACAAGAAGCGCGGCGAGGAGCTCTACTGCCTGCAGGACTCTGCCGCGGCCGCCCAGAACATGTTGCTTGCAGCACAGGCCATGGGGCTTGCTTCGTGCTGGGTAGGAGCCTTCGATGAGCGTACTACGAGCGAATTGCTGGATATACTGCCGTCCCACCGGCCGGTGGCCCTGCTGTGCTTCGGAAAGCCCAAGCAGTTGACGCGCAACCCGGGCAGGTTACCGCTGCATAAGATATTTTCAGAAGTCGACTGAGCAAATCGCCCGTCATTTCATGATCTCGAACAGGTTAGAAAAATCGTCCGTCCACAGACCGGCCGCGAAATGGATCCGGTTCGGATCCGGCTGGATGAGCACTCCCCACTGGGAGACTGCCTGCATGAACTCGTCGTTCTTTGTCATCAGCGCCCACAGCGAATCGGAGAGCCTGTTGCCCTGTTTTTGCCCATGAACCACGAGCAGGGGCATGTCGAAGTGCGTCGCCAGGTGTTCCGCGAGAGGTTCCAGGTACAGGCTCTTGTTGCTGATGTGTAAGGCCAGGATACCGTCGGGCTTCAGACGCGCGAGATACAGCTCGATCGCCTCGACTGTCAGCAGGTGAACCGGAATCGAGTCGGACGAGAAGGCGTCGATCACCAGCACGTCGAAATCGTGCAGGCGACCGTTCTTGCTCTCGCGCTCGAGAAGCAGACGGCCGTCCCCCAACTCGACTTCGATATTGGCTTTAGAATCCTTCAAGAACGAGAAGTAGCCGCCCGCACCCCGGGCAAGCTCGGCCACCTTTGGGTTCAGCTCGTAGAACCTGAACGTGTCTCCACGCTCGCCGAAAACAGCCAGCGTTCCGATGCCCAGGCCGACGACTCCGACCCGCAGAGCGCACTGGCCGTCGGTCATAAGGCGCTTAGGATGTCGGCTGAGTGCCAGCCCGCCGCCGCTCCTGCGGCCGTAATAGGTAGTTGGTTCGTTCCTCATGCGCTTGTCTGTGAACTGCAATCCGTGAACCGTGCGCCCATCGACCAGCGCAACGTAGTCGTCGGGGCTTCCGGGTTGAGAGGCCTTGACCCGCAGCACGCCGAAGAAGTTGCGCGAGGCGAAAAGGCTGCCGCGTTGACTGTCTTCCCCCTGGACGGTCAGTGCCGAGCCCAGGGCTACCATGATGGCTATGGCGAAAGTGCGCTTGGCCATTCTTCGCGGGCCCCATAGCCAGGAATTTTTATCCAAAAAAAGCATCAGGAAAAATAGGCCGCAGGCTGTGAAAAGCGCCAGGTGAAGTTCGTAGAAGCCGTCGAAGATCACGGGCGCAACCAGCGTTACCCCCAGCGCACCCATTACTCCGCCGGCCGCAAGCGTCAGGTAGAAGGCCGTCAGGTGTCGAGGATGCGGTTTCAGACGAGCCAACTCTCCGTGCAGAACAAGACAGCAGGCGAACTCGCACACGACGAACACCATGATCTGCGTGCGTATTTCCAGCGAGACGCCCTGGAACAAGGTTATCGCCGCCAATGCCAGGCTGATTATCATTGACGGGCCAAAAACTCTGCGGGAGTACCAGCGAGCGGAGCCGAAGGTAATGATGAAAGACAGCAGGTAGACCGAAAGCGGCGCAATCCACAGAAGCGGTATGACCGCCACCTCTTGGCAGATCTGGTTGCTGATCGCCAGCAGAAGGGCGGATGTACAGCCCGATAGCGCAAGCCAAGCAAGATAGGTGCTCCAATCCGGAGCCTGCGGCGTTTTTCCTCCGGCGCGGCGCGATTTTGGCCGTGGCTCATCTTGTGATGCAACACGATGCCCGGCGCTTCTCAGGGCGATCGCCGCGGACAGAATCACGAACAAGACAAACAACCCTGCCCACAACCATGCTTGTTTTGCGAGATGCAGCTTGGGCTCCACCAGGAACGGGAAGCTCAGAAGAGCAGCCAGCGACCCGAGGTTGGACAGCGAATACAGCCGATAAGGAGAAACATCCCGGTGATCGGCGGTGTACCAGTTTTGTAGCAGGGGGCTGGTGGCCGACAATACCAGGAAGGGCAGGCCGACTCCCAGGCCGAGGAGCACAAGCACCCGGGCCATTGGATAGCCGCAGTCCGCCGGCCGAAAACCGGAGCCCGCTAATAACGGCGCGCCGAAAAAGCAGGCCTGGCAGGCAAGCAGGCACAGGGAAGCCGCAAGCAGGCCCAGATGAATTATTCGCTGCCATCGGGCGCTTGCTCCGCTCAGCCGATGAGCATATCCGTAGCCGGCGAGCAGTAGCGCCTGGAAGAAAAGCAGGCAGGTCGTCCAGACGGACGGCGAGCCTCCGAACCAGGGCAGGATATTTTTTCCAATGATGGGCTGGACGAGGAAGAGCAGAAAAGCACTCAGGAAGATTGTCACACGGTATGCAGTCATCTATTGTTTCAACCTACCCCAGATCAGCCAGTGGGCCGGCGGCAACTCCTCCACTTTCAACTCTTCGATTCCGGCTTGCTCCAACCATGAGCGGATGGTCGGCTCGGTATGGGTGTCGCCGAAGGAACGCATGTTAATCGCGAACAGGGCGCCCAGAACGCGCTCTTGCTTGCGCTCATCGATTTCGAAGTCTACCACGCACAAGCGCCCGCCCGCAACCAGTGCCCCGGCGGCCCGCCGAACCAAATCGGCCGCCGCCTCGGTTTTCTCGATGTGCAGGACATTGGCCAGCAGGACCATGTCGTAGCCGGAACCGAAATCGGCCTCGTGGTAGTCGCCGTCCTGGAATGTGATTTGATCTTCAAGTTTGGTGCCGGCGATCTCCCGGCGGCCGAGTTCGGCCACTTCGGGAACATCCAGCACGGTTGCCTGTAAAGAGGGCCGTACCCGGCAGAAGACAGCAGAGTAGCCCCCGACTCCCCCACCGATGTCCAGCACCCGCTCTACACCGGCCAACCCGTCCAGGGCCGAGACTACCCGCGCTGCGATCAGCCCGGAGGCGGCCTTCATTGCCCGCCCGAAAAGCGCAAGTTGCTCCTCCGAACGCCGGCCCCGAACATGTTTGCCGCTACGCAGCCAGTCATCGAGCCCTAAGCCCCAGCTTTCGTACATCCGGTGGGTGTGCTCGATGAAAGGAGTCAGGTCGCCGTCGCCGGGTGTGAAAAGCTCACACAGATCGGCGCTGAGCCTGTAGCTTTCTCCCCGCGCCTCGACCAGGCCGAGCGCGCACAACGCGCGTGTCAGCTTGCCGCAGGCCAGCAGGTCGAGCCCTAGTTCGGCCGCCATCTCGCCGGCTGTCGCAGCACGCCCGGCAAGAAGGCCGAGCATCCCGCTGCGGGCGGCCACGGTGATTACTCTGTGACGGGCGAAATCCCAGAGATGATCGTATAGCTGCGTTGCATTCATAGCTGCCCTCTGAATCAATCCAGCAAGCTGCGGTGCAGGCGCGGTTCTTGCCGGGGAATCTTAGCCTGCGCCGCAGCGGCCAGCCGCAGCAGCAGGTGTTCTTCGAAGGCGCGGCCCATGGCCTGCAAGCCGATGGGCAGCCCGTTGCCATCGTAGCCTGCCGGGAACGAGATGGCCGGTAGCCCGGTCAGGTTGGCGGCCGGAGCGAAACGCATAATCTCACCGGTCAGCTCGAGGTTCGATTCTCCGCTTCTAAGCGTGTCTTTGGCTATCTCGGGCGCCGTGCAACCGGTGGTCGGCGTCACGATCGCGTCGACCCCTTCGAGCGCATGCTCGAAGTGCTCGCACAGGCGCGTGCGCAACCGCTGGGCATGGATGTAGTCGGTGGCTTTCAGGCGCCGGGCCAGCGCCAGGTTGAGGCGCGTATCGCAGGCGTAGTCCTTGCGATGCCCTCGACGATACGACTGGTGGGCCGTGGCCATCTCCGAGACGATGATCACCAGGTGGACGGTGCGCAGCAGCGAAAGCTCGGGCAACTCGATTTCCACGATCTCGCAGCCGGCATTCCGCAGGACATCAAGAGCCTTGCGGCAGGCCGTGACCACGTCCGGCTGGGCGTCATCGAACCAGGGAGTGTAGACGCCGAGCTTGATGCCATGCAGGTCGCGATCTCCGAATCCGGAAAGGTGGGGCGCCGGCCGGCCCTGGCTGTTCTGATCTTCGGGATCGGCCCCGGCCATCAAGGCGTAGCCCAGGGCGCAGTCACTGGCCGTGGCCGCGATCGGCCCGACGTGGGCCACGCTCCAGCACAGGGGTGCCGCGCCGTGCTCGCTGACCCTGCCGAATGTCGGCTTCAGTCCCACCACGCCGCAAAAGGAGGCCGGCATGCGGATCGAGCCGCCACCGTCGGCCCCGATCGCCAGCGGGCACAACCCGGCGGCAACGGCAGCCGCCGGTCCCGAGGACGAGCCGGAAGTCATCCGGGCCGGATCGTAGGGATTGCGGGCCGCGCCGTGGTGCGGGTTTACGCCCGTGACTCCCAGGCCGATCTCGTGCATGTTGGCCTTGCCGAGCAGCACGGCGCCTGCCGCCCGCAGCCGGGCGACGGCGGTGGCGTCTTCGGCCGCGGGTTCGCCTCCCAGGAAGCTGGTGCCCACCGTGGTTGGATAGCCGCGTTGATCGAGTTCGTCCTTGACCACCACCGGCACGCCGTCGAGAGGCCCCAGCGGCCGTCCTTCGCGGTAACGTACGGCGGCGGCTTGTGCCTGCGAGATGACGTCGTCTCCGTCTTGAGAGATAAAGATGCGCATGGGCGGATCGAGCCGATCGCACTCGGCCGACCACTCGAGTGCGCGCTCGGCAACCTGTACAGGATCCGTCTTGCCTGTACGGTAGGCAGCGACAAAATCAGCCGCGCTCTCAAAGGCGAACCCGTCCGCCTGCGGCAAATCACAAGCCGCGACTTTCGCCGCCAGCGCCGGCCCGTTCAGCTCTTCGGCAGGCGAGGCCGCCGGGCCCGGCTTCATGTGCGGTCCGATCGGAACGGAACCCGAAGCGTCAATCTTCCTCAAGGCGGAAATACCCACGTCCCGAAGCAGCTTGGCGGTAATGGCCGCCCCCAGCGGCGGGTGTTCCACCAGCGGCGTGAGCAGGCGCAAGGTTCCCCCGGCCACCCGGGGGGCCCGAATCGGTTTGAGATCGTAAGTCATGAGCGACTCCCGTGATTTCCGCACAGCAGAACATATCGGGATTTGCATTTCAATGAGTGTCTACGCCATGCGAGAATGCAGCCTGTAATAATGAGTGGTCGCGGTGGCGGATTTGGATCCATTTGACGGCGGCAACAGCTCTCGATATATAATTGCGGGAGAGAACGTTATTTCCCGGGCTGTTGGATGAAAACGGCTCGGCGTCAGGGAGAGGGCGGATGGCGCTGGATCTGGAAGGCCTGGAGAAGACCGTCGCCTCACTGAGAGACGCGGTAGCCGTTGCCGGCGATGAACAGTTCATGGCTTCGCTGGACGAGGTCAAGCGGGACGTCATCCGGGCCGGTGTCATTCAGAACTTCGAGTTCACCTACGAGTTGGGTTGCAAATTCATCAAGCGCTGGTTGGCACTGAATGCCGGTCCGGAGGCGGCCGACCCGCTGACCCGCCGGGATCTTTTTCGTCTGGCGGCGCGGCATGGCTTGATCGACGATCCGCCGAAATGGTTCGAGTATGCCGATGCCCGCAACATCACCTCCCACACGTACAACCGCCAGACGGCCGAGCGGGTCTACCGGCTGGCGATCGAGTTTTCCCGAGACGTGCAGCTGCTGCTGGCGAAACTGAAAAGTCACGATGATTGAGCTGGACGGAAAATACCTGGAGCAGTTGGAAAGCATTCTGCGCCGGCTGGTTCCGCGTTGCGAGGTGCGGGCCCACGGCTCACGGGTACGGGGCCGGCCCCATCGCTACTCGGATCTGGATCTGGTCGTGATCGGTCCCGGTCCGCTGGACTGGGCCACCATGTTTCGGTTGCGGGAAGCGCTGTCCGATTCGGATCTGCCCATGCTGGTCGACGTCGTCGATCGCCACCAGCTTTCGGACTCTTTCTGGCGCCTGGTGGAAAAGGACTCGGTCATATTGCAGAAGCCGGAAGAGTGATAGTTCCGCCGACAATACTTATTACTTCAATATCTGTCGGGTACATACTGTATTTGTTCACCAATACTACGGCACAACAAGCTCATCTTGATGGTTGACTTGGCCGTGTAAAAGCCTTAGTTTAGTCTGGTTTCCTGGCCCATATGGGCTGCTCGTTTACCAGGAGGTAACTTCATGGTCAGAAAGACTTTCTACTTTTTCTCAGTGCTCATGCTCTCAGTCGCCGTATCCGGGTTTCTTGGCTGCGCGGGTCGATCTTCGGAGAACGATGCCGGCCACGACGGCGGCAACGACGGCGGCGACGGGAGTAACGACAACTCTATCAGCATCTACGCCATTCAGAACCCCAGCGAGGCCAACCACCCCGCAGAGGACAGCGCGGTGTTGGTCAAGGGCGTGATCGTCACCACCCCGATGGACTCGCAGACCGATCCGGACGGGTTCTGGGTGGAGGAGCCCGCCGGCGGCAAGTACTCGGGCGTCTACGTCTTCGTGCGCGGCTTGGGGGTCACGGTTTCTCAGGGCGACAAGGTAGACATCACCGGCACCTATGTCGAGAACTATGAGCAGAGCGAGATCAAAGCCGCCACGGTCACCGTGGTGGGCTCGGATAGCTTGCCCGCCCCCGCCGACGTGAGCGCCAGCGCCGTGCACACCGGCGGAGCGGACGCCGAGGCCTACGAGGGCGTGATTGTGCGTGTGCAGAACGTCTACGTCTCGAGCGCCATGATTCCCGGCAGCGACGGCCTCGATCACGGTGATTTCGGCGTCAAGGAGAGCGGCGGCAACGACGAATTGATCGTCACTCCGACTTTCGATTTCAACTACGACTACACGCGTAACGCCAACGACCAGTTCAACGCTATCAGCGGCGTGCTGGAGTTTACGTTTTCAGAGTTCCGTCTTTCGCCGCGCGGCTGTGGTGACCTGATCGACGGGACGGACAAGCCGGTCTGCGAAGTGCAAGAGTGCCCGGCGGCCGGCACGGCGGTCACAATCGCCCAGTTGCAGAATCCCGGCGATGCCAACCACGTGCCGGCAGGCTGCCAGATCAAGGTCGAGGGCGCGGTCGTCTCGACACCGATCTTCGTCACCGGTACGGACCGGACCCAGGAGAACTTCTACATCGAGGATCCCGCCGGCGGCCAGTGGAGCGGCGTTTTCATCAAGGCGCCGGCCGCGGGCTCGAACGGTGTGGGCATGGGCGACAAGGTGACCGTCGAGGGTACGGTCGAGGAGTACTACGAAAAGACCCGCATCGTGGCCACCTCGATTACGGCCACGGGCTCGGAGACGGTGCCCGACCCTGTGTCCGTCACGCCGGTGCAGGTAAACGACGACGGGACCCTCAACGAGAGCCTCGAGGGAGTGCTGGTCAAGATGGACAGCGTGACCGTCACCCAGGCGGTTTTTCCGGGTAATGATTCCAAGGATCACGGAGAGTTCCTGGTTGCATTGCCGGCAGAAGCCACAAAGCAGATGATCGTCGGTTGGGACTTCGAGTACGCCTACTCCTGCCCTCCGGATCATACAGAGGTTTGCGACGCGGCAACGGACGAGCGCGATGCCGGTGACAAATTCACCAGCATCACCGGGGTGATCGACTACTCATTCGATCACTTCCGTCTCCAACCGCGCATGGACTCCGACCTGTTGGTAACGGTCGACCCGAACGACACAGACGGTGACGGCGTGGTCAATGCAAGCGACAACTGTCCTGATGTTTTCAATCCCAACCAGGAGAACGCGGGCGATACCGATGCGTTCGGCGACGCCTGTGACAACTGCCCGGCCATAGACAACACCGACCAGGCCGACGGCGACGCTGACACAGTCGGCGACGCCTGCGACAACTGCGTAGGCCTTGCCAACACCGATCAGGCCGATCTCGACGATGACGGCTCGGGCGACGCCTGCGATCCCGACGTCGACGGCGACACGATTCTCGACGACGGCGACAACAGCGGCACGGCCGGCGACGCGCCCTGCACCGGCGGCAACGCCGCCGGCTGCGACGACAACTGCCCGACCGTTGCCAACACAGACCAGGCCGATGCCGACTCGAACGGAGTGGGCGACGCCTGCGAGGTGACATACGGATTGATTATCTCCGAGGTGTTCTACAATTCCACGGGAACGGATGACGGCAACGAGTGGATCGAGTTGTACAACGGCAGCAGCCAGGCCATAGACCTTTCGACTTATTCAATCGGTAGCGGGGGTGCGAACTACACAACCTCGGTCGTGCAACTGCAAGGGACGATCCAGCCCGGCGGCTGCTTCGTGGTCGGCGGCCCCAATGTCAGTGCCGCGAGCTACAACCCGACCTACGACCAGGAGTTCAACTTCACACCCGATTTCCAGAACGCCGGTATCCAAACCACCGACGCGGCCGATGGGATTGCCTTGTTCGATGTCACCGCCGCTACGATCACCGCCGCCACGGTGCCCATCGACGCCGTGATCTACGGTGCGGAAGGAGCATCGAACTCGAGCGGCCTGCTAGATGAAAGCGGCAATCCAGGCGAGATCGACGGTTTTGCGTTCACGGCCGAATCCCTAGAGCGCACTTCGACCGGCTGGCGCCTGCAGACGACTCCCTCGCCCAACGACTGCAGCCACGTCAGCCAGTAGACACGCGGGATACATTGTCAATATGAAACCCGTCATGCGTGTTCACCCGGAGTCGATAAAGCCCGCTTGGCGACTGGCAGCGGGAGCTTTTCTGCTTGTCCTGGCCGCCTGCACGGTCGAGACGGAGCAGCCGGTCATTCAGGGCCACACCATCCGCCTGACCATTTTACGCACTTCGGATATTCACAGCCGCCTGTTTCCCACCAACCTCAAACCCAATTCTCACGACGTGACCGACGGCCTCTACTTGGAGACCTCGCCTTACGGCGGTGTCGAGCGGGTGGCGGCGCTGGTCAACCGCGAGCGGCAACACGGCCAGCGGGTGGTTTACATCGACTCTGGCGACGTCTTCCAGGGCGCGCCGATCTTCAACTACGGAGACGGCGAGCCCGAGTTTCGCTGGATGTCCAGTGTCGGGGCGGACGTGATGGTTGTCGGCAACCACGAGTTCGATAAGGGCGCCGCCAACCTGGCCGTCCAGGCCGCCCACTGGATAACCTATCCTTTCCTGGCGGCCAACTACCTGTTCGAAGACTGGTCAGACGAAACCGCAAGCCAGTTGGGCCGCTCGGTGCAGCCGTTCGTGATCCTCAATGTCAAGGGCCTGCGTGTTGGCGTAATCGGCATGGGCGACATAGGTTCGATGTATTCGATCACCCGCGGCGGAAACTCTTTGGGTATCACTCCGATCGAAGCCAATGAAACATTGCGCTTCTATGTGGGACTGCTCGGCCCGGCGGTCGATTTCGTGATCGTCGCCAGTCACCTGGGGCTGAGCGAGGACCAGGAGCTAACCAACGGGCACGCAGTCTATTTGACCACCGGCAAGGATTTGTCGGCTTATCTCGATCGCCCGGTTGACCCCTGGGTGCGGATGGATTGCGACGAGTGCGAATCGAACGTCGCCAAGTACTGGGTTCCCGGCGTGCGCGGCATAGACGCCATTCTTGGCGGGCACCTGCACATCCTGACACATCCACCGATGGTGCTGACCGATCCGGTCGGCCGCAAGGTGCTGCTCGAGCACCCGGGCGCATTCGCCAAGTTCGTCACCCGGCTCGACTTGGCCGTGGCGGTCCCTGCCGAGAGTTACTCCTGCTCACAGGGAAGCTGCGTTGTCTGCCGATCCGGCTCCTGCGGCGACGAGCAAGACTACTTCAGCCGCGGATCGAGTTGCACGAGCGGCGCAGATTGCAGCTTGGCTAAGCTTGCGCCCTACGGAGCAGAGAGGATCTCTCACCAGCAGCAGATCTTCCCGATTGATTCGATCTGGTGCACCGAACCGAGGCCGGACCCGTACGACTATCCCTACGGGGATAACACCAGTTTTATAAAAGACACTCTGGCCATCGCCGACTACTGCAAGGAGCGAGGGGACGCTCGTTCACGAAACCTGCTGCAGGCCTACCGCGTGGCCATGGAACTCGATCCCGGTTTCATCCTGACCCAGATCTACGGCTACGCGCCCAAGTCCGTCGATCGCAAGGACACCGGCGGAGGCGGCGACTCCCCGCTGGGCGACATGACAACCTTGGCGATGATGCGTCGCAAGCGGGTCGAGGCCGAGTTATGCGTGACCAACACGCTCGGTATCCGCGACAACCTCTACCCGGGACTGATCGATATGGAAGCCATCTTCAACAGCTTCCCGTTCGAGAACACGATCACGGTCATGTACCTGAGCGGGCGCGAGATCCAGGAGTTGTTCAACTTCGTCACCGAGCGCAGCTTCGGGCGCGGCTGCCAGAGTCAGGCCCAGATCTCGGGAGCCTCGTTCGTGATGAACTGCGGTCAGGCCAAGCGTAACTATGCCCACTACTCTTGCTCGAGCCCGGAAGACTGCTGCCCCTACCGGCCCGAGATTTGCGAGCAGGATTATACGGGCACGGCCCGCTGGGAGTGCAACCAGGGCGCCTGTTACAGCCACCCGGGCGAAGACATCATGATCGGAGGGCGCCCGCTGAACCTGGAGGCTTCCTATAAGCTGGCAACCAACGATTACATCGCCGCGGGCGGTTCAGGCTTCGAAGTCCTCAGGCGCAATACGACCAAGGTGAATACGGGTGTCGCCATGCGGGACGCGCTGCTCGAATACCTGCGCGCCTTTCCCACCTGCAGCGATCTGCTGGCGGCGCCGGATCCCAACGCCGTCGATGCCTTCTCGCTGTCGTTCTGCCGCGAGCACGAATCGCCCCAGTCCCAGCGGGATATCTTGATCAAGGGCAGCTGCACCTGCGGCGACGTGCTCGATTTCGCGGCTAACCCGGACGATCCGGCCGTGCGCGCTGCCTCGCTGCAGCACTGTGACTCGATCGACAGCCTGGTGATCCAGTTCTGCGAGGATCCGCTGAACTTCCCCATCGTGGTGGGAGAGTCCGATGGGCGCATCACCCGCAAGGTCAACTGAGGTGGCCGAGATGACGAAGAACGCAAAAAGAGGTTTGTTTGTCTTTGGGGCCGCGCTGCTTTTGATCTTCGGACTGGCATTCGGGCCCTGTGTCGAGCACGTAGATCTCGAAAACGGGCTGGCCGGCTTCAAAGTAACACTCACGGTAGAGGGGGCGACCGGCGGCGACGGCACCAGGGGGAGCCCCTATGACATTCCCGAGGGAACGGTTACGTTGCACTACCAGACTTCGGCCTATGATCAGCGGGGCGAACCGCTTGCCTACAACGGCAATGTCACTGCACGGGTAGTACCGGGCGAGGTGGTCGCCATGAATCCCGACCCGCCGGCCTTCACTGACGGCCAGGCCACGGGCACTATCGAGGTGCGCAAGGTGTTCGGACGCGTGTCGCTCTGGCTGGAGGACGTCCAGATAGTGAACGGCGACCTGGTCGCAGGGGGCAGCAAGCCAATCCAAATGACCAGGCGCCAGGGCAGCTATGCGAGCGGTGTGTCCGACCCGGTGCACTTCAAGAACCCGACTCTGGTCCAGGCGCAGTACAGCCCATGGATTGAAGCCAACGACAACATCGACACCTCGGCGCTGGCCGACTTCTTCATCGAGTTGGACTGCCGCCAGGACGACCCAGCCGGGCCGTTTTCGGATGGTCACGGCCAACTGGTGGTGACCGGAGTATTCAGCGAGGGATTCTTCGTGACCGACACCGCTGTCCCCGCCGGCGGCTACAATCATCTCTACGTCTACAACTACTCATATCCCGAGGATCTCGAGGTCGGCGACCGGCTCGATCTTCTGTCGGGCACCAGCCAGGATTTTTCCGGTTGCACTCAGATCAGTTTTCCTGCCTGGCAAAAGGCGGTCGACGGAAATCGCAACCCGCTTTCAATCGAGGAACCGCTCGACAGCTTGATCCCGCCGGCGCTGGTGACCAAGGCGATCTGCGACATTAGTAACACCGGGGCCAACGAACACCTGTGCGGCTACAGCAAGAGCAACTGGACTATGGAGGCCATCGAGTCGGCCCGGGTACGCATCGAAAACGTCAGGACTCCCGATGTCTTTGTCAACTGCGATTTCAACGGCGATCGGCAGGTCGTTGCCGACTGGGCCGAGCCCGGCAATCCCGAGGCCATCTGCTCGGTAGCCTGCCTGAAGCACAACGGACAGAGCGAGTTCACCGTCCAGGAGATCGCGGGCAGCCCCGCTGCCCTGGCCGACGTGGTTACCTTAGGCAGCGTGGTTTGCCCCTGGGAGTCGAGCATCCCGGGGATCGATCCGCATTGCAAGAGGGTGCGCATCGGACCCGAGCACATTTGCTCAGAGTTGACCACCATGCGCCAGTTTGGCCAGTGGGTGGTGTCGCTGGATGACGGCAGCGGTCCCCTGATCAATGTGCTCAGCCTCGAGTCGCTGGTCAACTATGATCCGTCCGCGCCCGGTAACCTGGGGCGCACCGTCGATCACCTGCAGGGAAACCTGACTCAGGTGCGCGCTGCCCGGCCGCGCTGGATAGTCACCGTGGGAACACAGCCCAACGACGCGCCTGACGAACTGAGACAATAATCCGTTGATGGGATTTTCAACCAGAGAGGATCTAACATGGTATACAAGAAAATAAGCATTCCGGCGGCAGCGGTTCTCTTGCTGTTGTTCTCCAGTTTGGCCGCGGCCGGCGACTTCATGGATACGCGCCTGACTTTCACGCTCTCCGAGAACAACTTCTTCGCCGGGCCCGGCGAGACGCCGGTCAACAGTCCCGGCTTCGGGATCGGAGCTGACAAGTCGAACACGCTCTTCTTCGACAACTACGAAACGCGCTACTCGGGCTTTGAGACACTCAGCCACCTGACGCTTTATAAGAAGATGCCCTCCTTCTTCGACAACCTGACGACCGAGACGGCCCTGGTGGTGCGCTTCATGATCGTCGATGAGCAGACGACCCTGATCAGGGATGCCGGCTCCTATATCCGCCTGGTATATGATCTGTCCGGGGCGATCGGCGAGGGTTCGAACGTCGAGATGGTGCTGTTCCCGATCAGCGGCGATCGCTTCCGGCTGGGCTACTCCTACAAGATCTCCTGGGGAGGCAGCGGCATCTTTCCGCTCAACTCGGGCATGGTGCCGGCCGCCAAGCTGCAGCTCAATCTGCCCTGGGGCTACGGCTTTGTCGGATTCAAGTCGGCCCAGATCCAGGAATTCATCGGCGACTCCAATCAGACCGAGATGGTGACCAACTACGGCGCTTTGACCGGCCTGGGTGTGGACATTTCTGGATTGCGGGCCGAGTTGAATGGAGGCTATTTCACCCGCGGCACCTTGCCGCACCCCGGGGTGATCGGCCGCAAGGCCTACGCCAGCGGACTTTCCTACCAGGTCGGTTATCACCGGGGCATGGACATCGGAACCTCGATCGACTTCGCCTTGTACAAGAATGATCCGGACAGGGAGACGGAGTTCTTCAAGCCCGAGGAGTACGGCCAGGGTCTCTCGTTCGTGGTCAAGCACGAGGGCACTTTCTTGTGGCAGACGCTGATGGACCCCGATCGCTACGGGACCACCACCAACCAGTTCGCCATGGCCCTGGATGTGAACTTTGCTCTCAAGTGGAACTTCCTGCGAGTTCACCTTGACGGGATGTACCGCACCCTGTCTTTCTTGCTGCACGAGTCTCCCTCGTTCACTCCATTTCAGGATTTTCCGGCCGTGGCCGAGACCAGCCCGGAATACTTCGTTGCCCTGGGCCTGGACTATCACCTGGAAGGGCCGCACCTGACACCGGGCTTGATCTTCGGCGTCCAGATGCCGGCCACCTACAGCGTCAGGGATCTGGCCACGGGAGGCATGGTCTTCGGCGGCAAGCGCACAGTGGTGGTCCAGAGCGAGTCGGTGCGTTCGATCCTGCCGGTGGACGAGAGCGCCCGCCTGATCTGGTCGGTAAAGGCTAACTGCAAGTGGGACATTTCGGAGATCGTCTCGGTGATCGCCGAGGTCTACTTTTCCTGGGACGACAACCAGAGTCGCTTCATCAGCGACTTCTACGGCCTGAACGTCTACTCGCAGTTCATTGACTCCAAGATACTGGGCGCCAACCTGGCCGCCCAGGCGAGATTCTAGTTCTGGGTCTTGACCCCGGGGCGTATGGTTCCTACACTGGGGATGTGACACTCGAAGCCATACTCTTCGATTTCGGAAATACCCTGGTGTCAACCCGCCTGGACTGGGCCAAGATCCTGCCGCAGAACATGGCCGGCCTGGCCGCGACCATGGGAGAGCAGTTGCCTTCTGTCGATTTCGGGCGCCTGGGGCGCGATCTGGTCTTCTTGCGCCAGGCAGCCGGGCAGCGGGCGCAGGAGACGATGATCGAGACGCCGGCGACCGAATCGCTCAAAGCAGCGCTCGCCTTGCAGAGAGTATCCGGCGTGGGCAGGGACGTTCTGCAACTCGGGGTCGACGGTTTCTTCGCGGCCGAGGAGGCCGCCTATCCGATCATCTTCGGCGTGCCCGAGATGCTGGCGCGTCTTCGCGCCATGGGTTTCACTCTGGGAGTTGTCTCCAACGCCACCTGCGGCAAGCTGATCCGGCGCGCACTGGAGCGGCGGCTGATGCTGGGAATGTTCGATGTCGTGACTGTCTCGGCCGAAGTCGGGTCGCGTAAACCGGATGCGGCCATTTTCGGGCATGCGCTTTCCGCCCTGGGGCTGGAGGCAGCGGCCTGCGCCATGGTCGGCGATCTTCCGGACAAGGACATCGCCGGCGCGCGCCGGGCGGGGATGAGATCGGTGCTGGCGGATTTCTTCGGAGACCAGCCCGAAATAACCCCGCAGGGCCCGCGTCCGGACGCCGTGGTCAGGCACCCGGGAGAACTGGTCGGACTGTTCGAGCAATGGAGAGGGAAGGGCGAGGCGTGACGGGCCGCTTGCTGAAACTTTTTCTCATAGTGTGGATCGTAAGCATGGGCGCCTGCGGGCAGCAGGGCGATATCGCCTATCTGGCGCTCAGGGTACACTCGCAGGCACAGCCTGCGGGCTCGCTGCGCCGCTTTCCGCCCAACCTTCCCGCGCCGCTCGATGTGCACGTCCAGGTATTCAAGTCGACCGACCTGCTCGGCAAACCGGCGGCCGATGTAGACGGGCCCTGGGACAAACTGGCGGTCGACCCCGACTCCGGTTCCAGGTACCTGCTGGTGGGAGTGCCCTCCAACGCGGGCAAGGATTTCACATACCTTCTGAAGCTGGAGAGCATCGTCGACGACGGCAACGGCGGACTGGTGGTGGACGAGTGCGGCGTGATCGGCCAGATCGTGGCCGCGCCCGGGGACAAGATCGCCCTGGACATCTCGACCCACACAGAAGGTTGTTCGAGGCTGCTCTGCCAGCGCGACTCGGACTGCGTCGGCGAGAGCCGTTACTGCCTGTCGTTTGAGTGCCAGGATCGCGCAACCTGCGACCAATGCCCGCCGGGGGCATACTGCGACGACTTCGGGTACTGCGCGGGGGCTTGCGAAGAATCGACCGACTGCACAGACGACTTCGGCTGCTGCCACGGAATCTGTTCGGCGAGTTGTCCGGACGGCTGAGTTCAGACTCTTTTTCTTCTTTTGCCCATCATCAGTGCCGCGAAAACAATCGCCAGCGTGGCCCAAGGGGCGGGGGAGGAACCCGATCCGCCGCAGCCGCAGCCGGAGCTTTTGGGCGCGCAGATCCAGCCGTCGTCTTCAAGCTTGGGCTCATAACCGTCCTTGCAAAGCGGGACACAGACCCACTTCTCGCCGTCCCAGGCGGCGTCGAATCCCTCGCCACAGTCTGGCGGTCCGCTGCCGTCGGCGCCGATGTCGCCGCCGTCGACACCACCGTCAACCGTGCCGCCATCCGTGCCGCCGTCCGTGGCGACCGCTGTGACATTGCCCGAGATCGTGTACTCTCCGGTTGTCTGGGCGCGGTTGACGGGCTGCAGGTAATAGGTGTGCCCGGCCTCGAAGAGCGGATCGGCGCTCGGCAGATCGACATCGACGTCGCTCTCGATCATGAAATCGTAGTCCGAGGTGAGTTGCATGCCGATGAAGCTGAACTGGTGCTGGATCTTCTGATCTTTGCGCACCAGAAGGACGATGTCCGCGCCCGCGGGGCGCGAACTGAAGTCGATCTTGAGGTGGGTCGCATTCTCCGGCAGCTCGACGAAGTAGTGCAGTTCGGCCGGTATGAAGGCCAGGTTGTTACCCGCGCTGCCCAGGATCTCCTTGCCGTAGCAGAAGCCTGTGTGGCCTCCGGTGCTCAAACGGATGAAGCGCTCACAGTCGCCCATGCCGCTCTCGTCGGCCAGGGCCTGCACCTGGTTCATGGTGGCCTGGTCGAGGGTCAAGGCCGCCGTGTCCATGTAAACTTGCGTGGCGCTGGGGAAATCGATGTCCGTGGGAAAGGCGCCTATAACGTCCATATAAATCTTGTCCGCCTGCGCCTGGCCGATCTGGGCACGCACCTTCCACAGGAAGCCGGTCCAGACCATGCTGTCGTCATGGGCCTCGCCGTAGAGGCCGTCGGGGCAGGTCAACTCGTTATCGACGTTGCGCATCCAGCCTTCCGGAAAGTAGGCCGGGCCCATGGTCTGGGCGAAGTACTCGGCCATCTCGGGATCGTCGAGCGCCGAGCAGGAGTAGTAGTCGGCGGTGCCTTCGTTGAAGGCCAGCCCCCAGAAGACCGGTCCGTAGTCGTCCAAGTTGAACATGCCGGTCTGGCTGACCTGGCCGAAGACGTGGTGGCCGTACTCGTGGAAGATGATGTCGTTATCGAGCGCCGTATCGAGGTAGGAAGACTGGCCCATGACAATCGAGTTGGACTGCTGGTCGTAGTAGGCGTTGGGCGAGCTCATGCGAAAGTTGACCTGCACCTCGATCGGCGTGGGGTTGAAGCCCACCCCGACGAAGTAGTCGTGAATGGTATTGATGCCGTAGTAGGCCTGGACCTCGACGAACTGATCGGTGAACAGTGTCGGGTCGTTGTCGCCGGTCGGTTCGATCAGGTAGTCGCCGTTGACATCGGGAGCGGCAAGTTGCTCCTTGGTCGGGCAGTCCTGCACACCCGAGCAGTTGTAAACGGTGACATTGTCTCCGGTCAGGTGTTCTGTAGAAGTCAGGTAGGTCAGCTCGACCTGTTTGTAAGTGTCGTTTACCGGGTTGCTCTCGTAGGCGTAGCCCGTGGCCATCGGCGAGCGCGCGAAGGCGTAGACAACCTTGCCGGCCCCGCCGATCAGGTAGGTAAACTCGCCCAACGGTTCGCGGCCCCGCACGGTAACCAGGCGCATCAGGGCGAGATCGTCTCCCGCCGCCATCCAGGCCGTCTCGACGCTTGGTGTGCCGCGGGTGACGCCGCCGGCCGAGGTAAAGGCGGAAAGTGCCTGGTGCACGGCCGTCTTTTCCGGGCAAACTTCTGAGTGTCGGCGGACACCTGCCGTCGAACGCAGGCCGTTCACGACCAGGCGTGCCCGCTGCAGGTTGTCCTCGGCCACCGATAGCGAGCGGCCGAAAACCTTGTGACCCACAAGAAGCTGATCCATCTGGACCACGCGGCCGTAACTCGTCTCGATCACCCGTTGTACGACAACACTGCTGTCTGTATCGCCGGGCATCAGCGACTGACGGTAGCGCTCGGCGAATGAGAGCGCCCTGCTTTCAGGAGTCGCGCCGGTCAGGCTGACATCGATATTGCCGATCACGCGCGGCGCGTTCTCGCCGGGCTTGCTATAGATCGACGGCTTCGAGCGACTGTCTTTGGAAAGATCCTGTGCGCTACCAGGTGCCGCGCTGAGTGTGAGCAACAAGCAAAAGAACACGGAAGTTGCCGGATATTTCGGACTTGCCATGGGCGTTACCTCCTTGGGCGGGATGTCCACCTCGATTCTTGTCCGAAGCCCGGGGTCGGGTCAAGTGTCTGGTGATATATTGACGCCGCCGACTCCGGGCGGCAGATAAAAAAACCCGGGCCAGACGGCCCGGGTTTCTAATTCACCAAATATACAACTACTGGCCGCAAGCACCCCAGGCGCCAGCCTGTCCGGTGCCGGTAGCGCAGCCTTCGACAGCCTGGCAGGTGTCCGGCGACGTGCAGGCATGCCCGTCGTTGCAGACCTGGACGCAGGTTGCGGGCTCACCCGAGCAGAGGAGGCCGTTCACGCAGTCGTTCGAGTACTGGCAGGGTGCGCCGGCCGCCACACCGTTGGATATGAAGCAGCGGAAGTCCGTGCAGTCGGTGTCGTAAGGGATACAGCTCGAGGTGGCGTCGCACTCCGAGCCACTGCTTTCCATGGTGCATGTCGGAGTCTCAATGCAACCGCCGAAGTGATCGATGCCGGTGATCCCGATGCAGAAGTAGTCATCCGCTGCCCCCGGGCAGCCGGTGTTGTTGTCGGCGTCGCAGATCGCGTAGCAGCTTCCGTTACCGGCGCCCAAGCACATCTGGCCGGCCTTGCACCAGCAGTCCTGCCCGGCGCAGGCGCCCTGGCCGCAGACTTCGCCCAGGTCCTGGGGTCCCTCTTCCACGCAGGCCAACTCACTGCCCTGGTAGGGCACGCATTTCTCGCCGGCTTGGCAGCCGATGTTGTTGATCGGGTCGGTGCAGGTTGCCACGGTGGAGGGGATGCAGTAGCAGGTGCCGCTGATGTCCTGGCCGGAGGTGCCGGCCGGGCAATCGGCTGCGACGCCGCCCGGGCACTCCTCGGCGCAGAAAGAGGCGCCGCAGTTGCCGGTTACGCAGTCAGGGTTTAGCGCATCTCCCAAGGGCGAGCAGTCGGGATCGGTGGTGCAGGTGCCGTTCGTTCCGTCGGCCGCGAGCCCCAGGCACATCAGCCCCGCGCCACAGTTGACCGCGTCCGCATTGACGGTGTCGAACGGGCAGGGATCTCCCACCGCACCCGTGCCGGTACACTGGGTGTGGTCGAAGCAGAACTTGCCGCCCGTGATCTCCAGACAGCAGCTGGGATCGCCGCAGTCGGCATCGGTGGTGCAGGCCTTCGAGCAATAGGTTGTCCCGCCGCCGGAGAGGCAGGTTGGCCATTCGGCCGGGCAGTCGCCGTCACCGTTGGGACACAGGTCGCCGGGCTCGCTGCCGCCGGCCACACAGGCGCCGTTTTCGCAGTGCTCGGTGCCGGTGCAGGTGCCGCACGAGCCGCCGCAGCCGTCGTCGCCGCAGACCTTGCCGATGCAGTCGGTTGTGCAGGGCCCGCAGACGCCGGTAGTCGTGTTGCAGACATCCGAACCGGTGCAGGTGCCGCACGAGCCGCCGCAGCCGTCATCGCCGCAATTCTTGTCGGTGCACTTCGGCTGACAGGTCTGACACACGCAGGAGGTGGGGTTGCATTCCATGCCGGTGCCGCAGTTGTCGGGGCACGCGGACCCGGTGCCGCAGGGATCGCCGCAGCACAGGTCGGCGCACTTTTCCACCTGGTTGCAGGTCGTGTTCGGCTTGCATTTCTTGGTGGTCAGGTCGCAGTACTCGGTGGCCAGGCAGTCGGTGTTCGAGGTGCAGCCGCTTGTGCCGTCACCGCCGCTGCAATGGATCAGCGCCGCGCCCATCAAGCTGAGCGTCGCGCCGGCTACTAGAAACGTAATAAACTTCCTCATTTTCTTCCTCCTTCTACCACTGGGTTATGGAAATGGCCTCTTGATCCTTTGATTAGCAATGTCCTGATCTTGGCCATACTAGGGCTTTGTCGCCGCAGCTGTCAAACCAAAAATGGATCCGGCAAAAAAAGCCCCGAGCCTGAAAGGCGCGGGGCTTGACAGATTGTCAGAAGAGCGACTACTGGCCGCAGACACCCCAGGAGCCAGTGTCCCCGGTTCCGCTTGCGCAGCCGTCGACAGGCTGGCAGCTATCCGGCGCCGTGCAGGCATGCCCGTCGTTGCAAACCTCGATACAGGTAGCAGGCTGACCCAGACACAGGGTGCCGTTCACGCAGTCATTCGAGTACTGGCAGGGCTGGCCGTCTGTTTTACCGTTGGTTGTCAAGCAGCGGAATTCAGTGCAGTTAGCATCATTGATGATGCAAGCCAAGGTGGTGTCACACTCCGAACCGCCGCTTTCCAGGGTGCATGTCGGAGCCGCGATGCATCCGCCGTATTTATCGATGCCGGTGATGCCGATACAGAAGTAGTCGTCAGCCGAGCCGGGGCAGCCGGTGTTGGCGTCGGCGTCGCAGATCTGCTGGCAGCTTCCGGCACCCGAGTCCAGGCACAGCTGGCCGGCCTTGCACCAGCAATCCTGGCCGCCGCAGGCGCCCTGGCCGCAGACCTCGCCCAGATCCTGGGGTCCCTCTTCCACGCAGGCCAGTTCGCTGCCCTGGTAGGGGACGCACTTCTCGCCCGCCTGGCAGCCGATGTTGTTGATCGGGTCGGTGCAGGTCGCCACCGTAAGGGGGACGCAATAGCAGGTGCCGCTGATGTCCTGGCCGGTGGTGCCGCCGGGGCAATAGCCCGAATCGCCTCCGGGGCACTCCTCGGCGCAAAAGGATGCACCGCAATAGCCGCCGGCGCAGTCCGGATTGAGAGCTTCCCCCAAAGACGAGCAGTCGGCGTCGGTGGTGCAGCTGCCGTTGCTTCCATCGGCGAAGATACCCAGGCAAGTCAAACCTGCAGCGCAGTTATTCGTGTCGGAGTTGACGGTGTCGAACGGGCAGGGATCGCCGAACATTGGCGGATCGCCGCATTGAATATAATCGAAGCAGAATCTACCAATCGAGATGTAGAGACAACAGTTGGGAAAGACGCAATCGGCGTCGGTGATACAGGCTCTCGAGCAATAGGTCTGCCCGCCGCCCGAGAGGCAGGTGGGCCATTTGGGCGGGCAGTCGCTGTCGCCGTCGGGGCATGGGTCGCCGGGCTCGCCGGCGCCGGCTATACATGTGTCGTGTACACAGTGCTGGTCTGCGCTGCAGTTGTCGCAAAAGCCGCCACAGCCGTCGTCACCGCAGACATTGCCGGTACAATCCGGCCGGCAGGGCCGGCAGATGCCATTGGCCTCGCAGGTGTCCGTGCCGCTGCAATTTCCGCAGGAGCCGCCACAGCCGTCGTCCCCGCAGTTTCTACCGGCGCAGTCCGGTTGGCAGACCTCGCAGATGCAGCTTGTGGTGTTACAGATCAGTTCGCTGGTAGCGCAGGTGTCCAGGCACTCTGCCCCAGTGCCGCAGGGATCGCCGCAGCATAGACCGGAGCATTCTGCCACCTGGTTGCAGCTCGTGCTTGGCTCGCATTTACTGGAGTGAAGATTGCAGAATTCGCGTGGCTTGCAGTCGGCGTTCGAAATACATTCGCCGCTATTATCGCCGCCGCAATGGACTAACGCCGCGCAGGCCGCCAGTAGAGTGAAAAACTTCTTCATCCTCTTTTTCCTGCAACTGCTGGATTTTTTTGGAATGCCCTCTCGGTGCCAATCTCAATACTATTTTGATATTTGCCGTGCAAAGAGTCAAGCACCTCGCTTGAGAGTACAGAGTTCTCAAGTGACCTGGAGGTTTCCTGGATCTTTTTTTTGGTTTGTCATTTGGGCCGCTGGATGTCTTGGGTGTCATCAGTAATGCGGGCTACGACGTGAGCATAGCATCGCCCCGAAGGGGCGAGGGAACATAGCCTGGGGGCTTCAGCCCCAGGAAGAGATGCTGAATTTGTTTTGCGCCCTGTAGGGGCGCGGCCTACCGAGGTTGCTGTTCTTGACGCCGCGGTTTCTAGTGGATCGGAATGCAATAGCAGGTGCCGCTGATGTCCTGGCCGGAAGCGCCTGCCGGGCACTGGGCCGAATCGCCGCCGGGGCACTCCTCGGCGCAGAACGATGCGCCGCAGTTGCCGCTTACGCAATCGGGGTTGATCGCGTCTCCCAAGGACGAGCAGTCGGCGTCGGTGGTGCAGCTGCCGTGGCTTCCATCGGCTGCTAAGCCCAGACATTTGAGATCATCTCCGCAGTTATCCGCGTCAGTATTTACGGTCTCGAATGGGCAGGGATCTCCCACGTCACCACTGCCGGGACACTGGTTGTGATCGAAGCAGTACTTGCCGCCCGTGATGTCGAGGCAGCAGTTGGGATCACCGCAGTCGGTGTCTGTGGTGCAGGCCTTAGAGCAGTAGGTTATCCCGCCGCCCGAGAGGCAGGTGGGCCAGTTTTTCCTTCCGCTGCCAATCTTAAGAAAAGCCCCGCACCCTACCGGGTGCGGGGCCTGGTTGTTCCGGCGCCGGATCGCTTACTGGCCGCAGATGCCCCAGGAGCCGTCGCAGCCGGTGATGGCGTCTATGTGGCCGCAGGTGTCCGGGCTTACGCAGTCGGAGCCGGCCGTGTCGCAGCGCGGCACGCAGGTGCCGCTGTCGGCATCACCCATGGCTGTCAGGTAGAAGGTGCAGAACAGGTTGGGCCCGCAGTCGTCCCAGGTGCAGACGCTGTCCTCGGCCCCGCCGCCATTCTCCCAGCAGCCCGTCGTGCAGTCGTCCGGGGGGTTGCTCATCGAACAGAAGGTCGGATTACCGGCGTAGTTTGTGCCGCACTGGACGGTGTCGTCGGCGGTCATGTCGCAGCAGTCGAGTGGATAGCATACGCCCCAGGCGGGGAGATCCTCGTCCGGGTAGCAGAAGTCGCAAGGGCCCGTGCAGCCGGTTCCGTCCGTGCCGTTGCAGAACTCCCAGCAGAAGAAGTCCTCTTCACTGCCATAGCACCCCATGCCGGCCTTGCAGGCATTGTTATTGTTGGGGTCGCATGGCTGCAGGTACTCGGCCGGGCCTGCGGGGGTGCAAACCAGGGCGCCCGAGTAGACGATGCACTTCTCGCCGGCTTCGCAGCCTATGTTGTTGATGGGATCGGTGCACTCGTCTGAGGGTTTCGGAGTGCAGTAGCAGGTGCCGCTGATGTCCTGGCCGATGGTGCCCGCGGGGCACTGGGCCGAATCGCCCCCGGGGCACGGCTCAGCGCAAAACGACGCGCCGCAGTTGCCGCTGACGCAATCGGGGTTGATCTCGGCCCCCAGGTTCGAGCAGTCGTCGTCGGTGGTGCAGGTGCCGCTCTGTCCGCTGGCGGCTATTCCCAGGCAGGTCAGCCCTTCCTTGCAGGCGTTGGCGTCGGCGTTGACGGTGTCGAACGGACAAGGATCTCCGAGGTCGGCGTTACCCGGGCACTGTGTCTCGTCGAAGCAGAACTTGCCGCCCGTGATCTCCAGACAGCAGTTGGGATCGCCGCAGTCGGCGTCGATGGTGCAGGCCTTCGAACAGTAGCTTGTCCCGCCGCCGGACAGGCAGGTGGGCCATTCGGCCGGGCAGTCGCTATCGCCGTTGGGGCACTCGTCGCCGGGCGGCACGCCGCCGGTTACGCAGGCGCCGTTGTCGCAGTGCTCGCCGGCGTTACAGGTGCCGCAGGAGCCGCCGCAGCCGTCGTCACCGCAGACCTTGCCGGTGCATTCGGCCTGGCAGGGCACGCACTTGCCGCTGTTGTCACAGGTGTCCGTGCCGGTGCAACTACCGCAGGAGCCGCCGCAGCCGTCGTCGCCGCAATCTTTGTTGGTGCAGTCGGTCTGGCAGGCCTCGCACTGGCAGGTGGAGGGGCTGCAGGTCATGCCGGTGCCGCAGTTGTCGGGGCAGTCGGTCCCGGTGTCGCAGGGATCGCCGCAGCACAGATCGGCGCACTTTGTCGCCTGGTTACAGGTCGTATCCGGCTGGCAGGTCTTAGTTGTCAGGTTGCAGTACTCGTCGGCCTTACAGTCGGTGTTCGAGGTGCAGCCGCCGTTACTACCGCCACCACATTGGATCAGCGCCGCACCCATCAATGAAAGCGTCGCAGCGACTGCCAGAAACGTGAGAAACTTCTTCATCTTCTTCCTCCTTGAGATACTTGTTTTGTAAAAAGGGTCTTTGATTGCAGATACACTAAGAGCTATCCATGCTGTCTGTCAAACCCAAACTGGCTCAGGCGGTTTAGCGCTCGCCGTACCAGGCACCGTTCATGTCGGCGTCGATGATGATCTTGACATTGCCTTCCCACTTGCCGTCCTTGCTGGTCTCGAAGTTTGAAAAGCCCAGGTTGGTGCCGTAGGGCGGGTCGTCTTCGGTGGTGATGGTGGCGTAGCCGGTGAAGTTCAAAAGTTTCCAGCCGACGCCGATCTGATCGAGCAACCCCTGGAGCAGGCCGGCCGCGTTCGGTTTGAAGCTGTCGCAGGCCTGCTCGGCGCTCTGGCCGATGCCGGAGCAGTTGGGGATGAAACCGATACTCTCGCAGAAATCCTCGGCCGAGGACCCGATGGCTTCGCAGTCGATGATATCCTGCAGGGCGTCGTCGAGGCTGTCGTAGCCGGTGAAGATCTGGATCAGCAGGTCGACTAGGAAACTTACGAATTTCGAGTACTCCATCTTGACCTGGCGCGGATCGATCAACAAGGTGTACTTGGTGACGGCACCGCTGTCGTCAACCTGCACCTTGCCGGTGAACGGCGGCACTTCGATGCCGACGTCCCCGTAATCATTCAGATCCTCGCGGGTAATGTCGATCATGGCGCAGTCTGGGAAGTCGGGTTGGTCGAACGGGTTGCAGCAGGTGCCGGGATCGCCGTTGGGGCCGCACTCGCAGCAGGCGTTCAGGAAGCGGATCAAGATGCTGTCCCAGACTTCGGTGCCCGAGACCAACTCGCGCGGATTGAGGTGCACAAGCTCCATGGTGCCCTCGGCACGCAGTTCCTTGAGCATGTTGATCAAGTTGTCGAAGACCGCGATCAGCGAACCCACCCAGTCGGGGACATATTCGTGGATGACGTCGCAGAGCAGGTCATCGATGAAGCCGATACCGGTGATGTCACAATAGTTGATGATCTGGTTGAGCTTGTCGATGATGCCGGAGACGGTGGCCCCGCCCAGGGAGGCCGACATATCGAAGTAGTGCTGGGTGTACCAGGTGCCGCCCAGTTCGGGAATGACCACGTCCACCGGGTTGTCCGGCTGGCAGATACCGTTTACGCACTTGAAGCCCGGGGGGCAGTCCTGGTCGTCCTGGCACTCGTCGCCTCCCGTGCACTCCGGCTTGTCAGAGACTTCGGGGCAGGGGTAGCACTCGTGGCCCTCGCAGTAATAGCCCTCGGGACAATCGGCGGAGGTGTCGCAGGAATCCGGCAGGACGCCCTGGGGATGGCAGAGATTGTCCTGGCACTCGTAGCCTTCAGGGCAATCGTCATCGGTATCGCACTCCTGGCCGCCGGACTGGCGACACTCGCCGTTGACACAGGTGAAGCCCGCCGGGCAATCGTCGCTCGTCGTGCAGACCTTGCGTTGCTTGACGGTGATGGTGAAGGTTACTTTCTCGACGATCTCGTTTACGCCCTCTGCGACCACCTGGTAGGAAGTGGCCATCGTGCCGGCCTGGAAGATGGTGCTGGCCAGTCCCGAGAGGCTGGTGGCTACCTGCGGACTGGCTACCGAGGCGTCACCGCCGACCGGCGGGTTGAAGATCGAAAAGCCGATATCCACTCCCCTGACCGGAGTGCTGGTGTCGAGGTTGGTGAGCTTGACGGTCAGATCGAGAGTTTCATTGACGTAGCAATCGAGTTGAATGGGCCCGACCGGGCTCAGCTGGCGCCGCACCGGCTTGAGCTTGATGGTGAAGTACACCCCGTCAGGATCCTGCTGGCTTGCGGCATGCACCCCGAACTCGATGGCCTGCGGGGGCTGCTGGCTTGGCGCCGTGAGAGTCACCGTGGCCAGGCCGTTGGCGCTGGTGACCACCGAGGCGCTCGAGAGGCTGGCGTCCCCGGGGTTTTGCTGGATCTCGAAGTCGACGGTTTCACCGGCAACGGCCCCGACGCACTTTTCCAAAAGGACTACCTGTAATTCTTCCTGGTCTCCCGGGTAGAGCGTGCGGTTCGGGCTGCCGATGATGCTCAACAGGCGCTGCCCGCTGCCCTGGCAGCCGTCGAGCCCGCCGGCGTCGCCGTCATGGTCGCCGTTGTTTCCCGATCCGCTGCAACCCGCAGCGCCGAGCACGGCCGAAAGCACCAGTATCAAGACATTTTGAATACGGCTGGTTTTCATCCTGGACATGAGTATTCCTCCTTCGGACCCGTAACCGGGTTCCGCATCTGGTTCTTGCATGCTCGTCACGGTCATTATGACCGGATAGGCGCCAAAAAAGCAATAGGACGATCGGACCATGGCTGCTATCATCTATAGTTCTGCGGAAAGGCGGACGACGGCCGATGGGACATGTTTTGGCACTGGTGGCACTTCTGGCATATCCGACGCCGCGCGCGCTCGAGATCAGCGTAACTCCGCCAAAACCCCGGCAGGGGCAGCTCGTTTTGATCGAGCTGGCCGGGGTACACCCTGGAGATCGCGTTGAGGGTACATTCGACGAACGCAGGCTGCGCTTTTTTGTCGATCAGACTGGCAGGATCCGGGCGCTTTCGTCGGTGCCACTTGGTCGCAAGCCTGGAAATGTTTCGTTGCTGATCCAGCTTACTCCTGGCAACGACGATCCCGTCATCCGCGGACAGGCGGTTGAAGTCATGGCGGGCGAGTTTGAAAAACAAGGACTCTCGGTCGACCCCCGCTTCGTCAAGGCACCGCTCGAAGCCAGAGGCCGGATAGGCCGGGAGCGCCGGGCCATGAAACGGTTGTGGAAGCCGGCGCCCACGCCGCGCAAGTGGCGCGGTTCGTTTGGCTTGCAGCCTGGGGACAAGATCTGTTCGACCTTCGGACTGCGGCGTGTTTTCAACGGCAAGCTGCGCAGCCGGCACTGGGGGCTGGACATAGACGGCAAGCTTGGCCGGCCGGTACGGGCCATCGGCGCGGGCAGGGTGGTCATGGTGGCCGACCGGTACTTTAGCGGAGGGACGCTGGTGATCGACCACGGTTTGAGACTCTTTTCGCTCTACTTTCACCTGTCGGCTTTCGAGGTCAAGAAGGGGCAACTGGTTGACAAGGGTCAACTGGTGGGCCGGGTGGGCAAGAGCGGCCGCGTGACCGGCCCGCATTTGCACCTGAGCACCAAGCTGGAAGGCGTCACTTTCGATCCCGCAAGTTTGCTGGATGCCGACCTTTCCGAAGGGGGAGGACGGCAGCCTTGAGAACACAAGCGTTCATGCTGGTGTGCGCCCTGCTGGCCTGCGGCGCTCCGTGCCCGGCCGGCAGCCCGCGCCCGGCCGATCCCGGTTATACGGCCCGGTCGTTAGAGCCGCAGTCCACCCCGCCCCGCGCGCCGCTTTGTGCCATCGTGTCTCCCTCATCCTCCGCCCCGGCCCTGGTGAACTGGGGTGAATCGTTCGAGGTTACGCTGCTGGGCCCGCCCTCGCAGCCTGGCCAGTGGCTAGTGGCCCTGGGCACGCGCGCCCGCAATCCCTACGGAGAGATGGTCGGCCCCCCGCTGGGTATGCGTTTCCCCCTGACCGTCACCGGCCTCCGGCGGGATCAGGGCGACAGGATCGTGCTGAGCGTGCTGGCGCCGGCGGCGGCTCCCCGCGACGTTTATCATCTCGAGGTTGCAGGCCCCTCCGGCTTGCGGGCGGTCAGGGTCTACGCGGTTCGCCTGCTTGGCAGGGCCGGGCCAGGGGACGAATTCAGCATCGTCGTCATCGGTGACAACCAGCTTCTTGATCCGACCACCAAGTTCTCGGGAGCCGATTTGAACAACGGCTCCTACCCGCGCTGTTGCGATGACGCCGCCGAGGCGATGTTCGCCCAGCAGGTGGACGAGATCTCATTTTTCGACCCGGACTTCGTCATCAACGTCGGCGATTTACTGTTCGGCATCGACTACCGTAAAGAGTATCGTTACACGCTCTCGCGCTGGTGGAAGGAGCCCATCGCCGCCTTCATGGTGCCCGGCAACCATGACGGCATGGCGCTATACGAGCTGGCCCTGAAGGACGGTTGGTGGGCCGAGGCGCTCAAGAGCGTGCGCTGTGCCAGGTTCATTATCGACGGGGACGTTACGGCGGCCAAGGTCTTCGGGGTGCTTGCCTGTGTCTACGGGGACCTGAAGAAAATGTTGTTCGAGGACCTGGCCCAGGAAGGTCTCGACTACTGGCGCCGGCTCCTCGGACCGCTCGATTATTCGTTTGACGCCGGCCGCTTCCACTTCGTCGGAGTTAACTCATACTCCGGCTCACCCGAGCGGCGCCACGCCTTCGTGCTGGGGCTGCAGTTTCTGGGGTTGGATTTCGGCGCCGCCACCGTGGATAACTACGGCGGCCAACTCGACGACGGACAACTTGCCTGGCTGCGGCGCGACCTGGAGAGGGCATCTAAAGCCGGCAAGACGATCGTCCTTTTCTTGCACCACGATGCCCGGGGCGCACGCGGCGAGAGCTGGGGGCGGGGCTATCACGCCAACCTGCCGTTTCCAACGGAGCCCCTGGGCCTCAGGAAATTCCAGGAGTGGAACTACGACAGCGATGAATGGGACTCCAATCCGAAAGACAAACGCAAAGGCGAGACCCAGACCGACAACTCGGCCGTTCGCTTGCTGCGGCTGATTGCGCGCTATGCCGACTATGTCTTTACTGGCCACATCCACGACGACGAGACGACCGTGATTGAGCCCGGCCGCGAGATAGTGCCCGGCTCCGGAATCCGGGCCTCCAAGCGAATCCACTATGTGCGGGTGACGACGGGATCGGCAACACCCGACGATTCGGACGGCTACTGGGGCTATCGACTGCTGCGCGCCCGTGGCGACGCGCTCGAAGATCTGATCTATTACCCGACTTTCCGCTGGCAGTCATTGCCTTCCGGCAACCTGTGGGTGTCGGGAACGGGAGTGCCGGCCCAAGGCACCTCGGCCGGGAACTTGCTGGACCGGTTTGGAGGGGGCAAGCTGCTGTACGTGGTGCACTCGGGCCTGCCGCGCCGGGTACAAGGCATGTTACGAGCCTTCTTACCGGATGCTCCAGAGGGTTACCGTTTTCCGGCCACGGGCGGCAAGCTGCGGGTGGCCGACGTCGGTCGCGCGGCGGGCGGGCGCAACGTCTACTACCTGCGGGTCGAGCTGCCGGCGGTACGCTCGGGCGAGTTTCCGGTGCCGGCCGGTGAAGAAGAACGGCTGACGATCAACTGGGAGCGTGCAAACGGCAACCGGGCCCCGATGGTCTCGTTCGAGATTCCCGCCGGCGAAGCCCGGCCGGGCCGGGCGGTTGTTTTCGACGGGTCTGCATCGAGGGATCCCGACGGAACGGCTCTTATTCAGTACGTCTGGGACTTCGGCGACGGTCACGGCGCCCGCGGCGCGAAAGTCTCCCACACATACAGCGGTGCGGGAGACTACGATGTTGCGCTGACCGCCATAGACGACTGCGGCGCCTTTGCCCGTTACTCGACCCGCCTGACCGTCGCCCCCGCTCCCTCGTGTTCGCTCGGCTCGGGAGCCTGCGCGGCCACCTCGGCGTCTTTGGCCCTCTTGTGCCTGATCATGCTCGGCTGGTGGCTGTACAGAAGGCGTGCATCATAAGAGATTGCAACAGGTGCGGATGTTATTGCTTGAGCGGGCGGAACTGCGGCTTGCCGCCGAAGATGCGGCCGAAGATGCTGTAGCGGAAGTACCCGTCCTTGCCCTTGGCGCGGTTGAGCCCGTTGTCGAGAAAGCTCCTGAGTTCTTCGGGGATCTGCTTGCGGATCTCGGCCAGCTTCTCGTCGGAGGGTTTGAAACGCAGGCGGCAGTGGGCCGAGATGTTCTCGGGCTTCTGTTGCAGCAGGAGGTACCCGTCGAGATTCGCCTCGATATCGTCCGAGCTTACCTTGAAGGCCTTGATGTTCGCCTTGCCCTTCTTGATCTCCAGGTTGGCCTCGGTCTTTCCCAGCCCGATCCAGGGCACAGCGACTCCATATGCTTTTCCCTGCCCGATCTTGCCCTGCACGATGTCCAGGCCGATACTTCCGTGAGAAGCCTTGATGTCCTTGGGATCCACGTCCAACTTCACGTTGCCGGAAAGCTTGCCGGAAAGCTCCTGGCCGATGACGTCTTTCCAGAAGTTCAGCTTGCCCAGATCGAGCCCGGCGACCTTGGCTCGCAGGCTCCATTTGTCACCATCCAGGGTGAAGCCGCCGTCGATCCTGCCCTTGAGCAATTCCGAGGAAAAAGAAACATCTTTCGTTCCGGTGATCAAACGCAGCAACGAAATCCTGGCCGACAACTCGGATAAACTTATTGCCAGCGGCAAGCTTCCCTCCTTGCCCTCCTTGACCAGGCGGATCTCGGTGGCTTCGAAACCGTTGGGAAACAGGGTGCTCATTTCGCCGATGGTCATCTTCATGCCCAGTGTTCGTTCCGCCTGGCGAGTGATCATGTCGCCGACGATGTGCACCGGAAAGCCGTGCACCAGGAAGAAAAGCAGGCAGCCGATGAAGAATAACGGATAACAAACAATCTTCAGGATCTTTTTTCGCATGATCACGAACCCGTTTTCTTGGTTGCGGCCTTGGCCGGTGTTCCCTCTTTTTCTACTTCCTTGAGCTGGAACTTGGATACGATGAAAGTCACGTCGAGCCGACTGGGATCCCTGAAGTTGTTCTTGATGTTCAGTGTGCGCACCGCAATGCTCTCGGCCTTGCGCTCGAGCTGGACCAGGAAGTCGACCAGGCGGTCGATGGTGATGCGCGGAATCTTGACCTCGACCCGTTTCTCATCGACCTTCGTCTCGGCACTGGCGCCCGAGGAGCGCGGGTTCATCTGCATTTCGTTGGTGTCGATCCCCAACTGCTGGGCCATGTTCTCCAGCGTGCCCATCAACTGGATGTTCATGGCCTTGCGAATTCGTCTCTCGGACTCCTTGCGGGCCAGCTTGGCTTGCTCGAACTGTGTGCGCATGTCGATCATTTTAGTCAGCTTGCCGGTCTTGTCCTCGATGCGCCGCTCGAGCCCTCGCAGGCTCGATGAGACCAACACCGAGACCATCACTCCGACGAACAGGACGAAGCAGACGGCCAAGCCGCCCACCATGAACTTCTCCCGGCGCGAAAGCCGCTCGAACGCAGCCAGCATTTCTTCGTATCTCTTGCCGAGTACGGCCATGACAACCTCGTAGAAGGTCAGCACCCAAAGGCGATGGTGAAACGGAATTCGACCTCCGATCCGTCCACCGTTTTCTGGGTCTTTCCCGTTTGAATTTTCTTGAAGCAGTTGTATTTTTCGAGAGCGGTTCTGATTATTTCAACGGCTTCGAAGCTGTCGGCGAAGGCGGTCAGTTGGATGCGCTTGGGGCTGATGCTCATGTCCTTCATGCGCAGCTTCGTCTTTTCCGGGATGCGCTTGTGTATTTCGCGCAGAACGTCCACGGCGCTCACTTGCGGGAGAGGATTTGTCTCGGGCGATATCTTTTCCTCCATGATCGACATGGCGACTTCGAGATCGTCGTAGGGCTTGCCCAGGATGGCCTGGGTAACCTCCTTCATGCGCGAATTCAGCGCCCTTTCCGTAGATGACAGGCTCAGGTAGCGTGTCGTTGCCAGGCCGATAGCGAGGAAGATGGTGATTAATGTGGCCGCCACCAGGTGCACGACCTTTCCGCGCATGACCGCGAAATCACCCTTGAAGGCAAAGGGTCCCTTGCGCAGATTTAGAAACCCGCGCCGGCCCCCCTGGTGGGCCTGCAGCGCCAGGCCCAGGGCCTTGACCCATCCGCTTGCACTGCCACTCTCATCCTGGAGGTGCTCCATGCCGGGCAGTTCGAAATGCTCGGCCCGGATTACTTCCACCTGGAGGCCCAGTTCCTCGGACAGGTAGCCGTCGAGATTCCTGATGGTTGCGCCGCCGCCGCAGAGCCAGATCCGGGAGACCCGACGCCGGGTCAGTGCCTGGTGGGCGGACATGGTCTGGTGCAACTCGCGGATTAAGGTGGCCGTGGCGCGGCGCACGGCATCCGAGATCAGCACCTGCTCGGGAGTCGCGGCGGTTGTGCCCGCTCCCTCGACGAAGGCGCCCTTCCGTTTGCCGTCCTCGGCTCTGGCGTGCTCGACCTTGAAAGCCTCGGCGAGTTGGGAAGTAACCTCGTGACCGCCGCCGGACAGCGTCCGGGCGAATTCCACGCCGCTTTGGCCCATGATGCACAGGGACGACAGACGCTGGCCGATATCGAGCACTGCCACCGAAGTATCGGGATCGTCGCTGCCGGGAAGCATGTCGAAAAGGCTGCTGTATGACAGGCTCTCGGGGCCGATCAGGCGAGGGTCGATGCCTGCTTGTCCGAGGGTGTCCAACCAGCCCGAAAGCAACTCGGTTTGGCACACCGCCACCAGCAGGCGCGATCCACCTTCTGGTGCGACGCCGGCAACCAGGTACTCGAAGACGACTTTGTCCAAAGGAAAGGGAATCAGGCTTTCCAACTCGAACCCGATGGTTTGGGCAATCCGCTTGCGGTCGGAAAACGGCAGGGTAAGAGGGCGGATGGACACCTCGTTGCCGGGCAGGGCGGTTGCCAGCAGTTCTCCGTGGCCGCCGCTGTCGAGCCGGGAAAGCGCTTCGGCCAGGCGGGCTTGCCGTGGTCTGTCGTCCTGGGGCACGGGGACCACGCTGAAGTCGACTACCTCGACCGTGCGAAAGCTGCTGCGCAAACGCACTCTCTTTATCGATTCGTGTCCCAGATCCAGCCCGACCGTCATCTGCGCCATGGCATTCTCCCGATCACATCTCTCGCCAGTAAAGAATCTCTTGTCCCGAGGCCGTGTTCTTGAGCACCGTGCGGATCGTTACCGCCACCTCGCCTACTTGCCCGACCGCCTTGACCGAGAAGGTGTCGCTGAAAGGCGCTAAGTTCTTCAAGAAATAGGGGCTGAAGGTCGGCCCCATGCTGTTGAAGAAGCCCTGGATGGCCTCCTTGTTGGGAACCATGAAAGTGGTCATCTGCATCAAGTTGCGAAACTCGAAAAACAGAGACAAAACCTCCAGGAGTTGCGGCAGACCTTGCTCTGTGCACAACGCCAGATTCTCGGGCTGCATGCAGAGCAACGAAAGCATCATCAGTGGATCGTTGACCGAGGTCAGGTTCAAAAGCAGAGCCGGGTCGGTAAAGACCGTGAACTTGTCCCGGAACTCGTCCATGAAATCGTCGCCGATACCCCTTATCATGTACAGTTCGTCGACGCTGAAGAATGGGTCGTTCTTGTTCTCGTACGGATTTACCAGCATGTCATAGAGCGAGTCTTCGTCGGAGGTGCCGGGCACGAACAGGACGGCTTGCGAGAAGGGATCGACCACCAGCGCGTCGAGGTTGAAAGTGTCGATTGTCGTGTTGGCGTCGATCCAGTCGTGCATGGCTATGGCAATCTTGTCGGGAGTGTTCAACTGGCCGTCGGCGTCTTGCTCCTCGAACATCACCTTGTAGCGGGGGTTGCCGATCAGCGCCAGGATCTGGGCCGTGATCGGGGCCGCGATGGAAGTAATGCTCTCGAGGGCGTTGATGTTGATCTTGCTGTACTCGTCGGTTATCTCCCCGAAGAAACTTCCGTCGAAATCTCCGAAGCCCCGCTTATCGCCCAGGTTGAGCCCCTCCAGCCCGAAGGCCGAGCCCAGTTCTCCGGAAGTCAAGGCCTTGGCCAGGTCGCTCTCGATTGGGATGATCTGGTAAAGCTTGAGGACGCCGCCGGTGAAACGATCGACCTGTCCCTGGAAATGCAGCACCAGGCGGGAAAGGTTCACCGCCGAGCGGGCCAGGTAGTGCGCCTTGACCCGGTCCCTGACGTTGGCGGCGATCTGGACGTCGATCCTGGTTTGGTAGGCGAAGTCGACCACGATGGCCGCTAAAATCGCCACTGTGACCAGTACCATCAGCAGGGCCATCCCGCGATTGTTTCCGGCGAGCCTTTTCGCAGGCGCACTTCTTTTTGGGCTGTTGGTCTTCATTGCGACCGCTTGATGAAATTGGCCAAAGGTTTCAGGGTAAAGATGCGGGTGATGACGGAAAAGGGCGTCTCCTTATCGTACTCGTCGACAACGGTCAGGGTAATGCGCACCATACGCGGCAAGCGGTTCAGCCGTTCGATCTGCGAGCAGTCCCACTCGTCGACCCAGTCATCTTTTATCTCGTCCCACAACTCGATGCGCATCTCCTGGATATCGGGGCAGAGCACCTGAGCCGTTCCGCCCTCCTCCGGCTCGCCGTCGATACGCGCCTTCTCGCGGCGCATCAGGTTTATCTTCGACGAGTCGTCCGGGTCGCTGGCGCCGAAATAAGTGATCACGTTCTGATCTGATTCGTGGGCGTCGCGGAACAGGCGCAGGTGCGAGAAGGAGGTGAACACCATGTGATCCGCCTTGCCTTCCTGCTCTACCTTGAAAAGCGTGCGCTGGCGGTGCTCGCCCGTGGGAGTGTCCAACTCGCGACAGTCGTAGACGAAAGCCGATGAGATTTCACGCGACATGCGCTCCAGCGCCACCCTGACCGTATGATAGCGTTCTTGCGCCTGCATGACGAACTCGCGCGAGTCGAAGGCGCGCGCAAAACTCCCGTAGACCAGCATCATTATCATGCCGGTGATCGTCAGCGCGATCAGCAGTTCGATTAAAGTGAAGCCGCATTTTTTACTCCGGTGTGTCACGCTCGACCTCACTTGTTGCCTCCCAGCGAAAAACGTCCCGGTATTCCCTTGTTGACGGACGTCTTCGCGCCGGGCGGCGGGTTGGTCGCGCCAGGCAGGCCCGAGCCCGCGGCCATGCCGGGCTGGGTTCCGGGCGTCATGCCGGGCTGCGCCCCCTCCCCCGACGGGGCCTGGGGCACCCTGACCAGGTGGGTGGACAGCACCAACTGGTGGCCGGGGCCGCCGTCGCCCCAGGAAACCGTTAACTTCTCGAGACGGATGGACTCCTCGAGCATGGTGGCCAAGGCGTCAACCTGTCCCCGCAACATCTCCGGGTTCAGCATGGATGCCAGGCCGCCCATTCCGCCCCCGCCCGCCGAGCCCTTGCCGAGCAGTCCCTGCTGCTCGAACATGTCCTTGAACTGGCCGAACTCGTCTGAACCCTTGAGCTTGTCGAGGGGCGAGGCGGATTTGCCCTCCTTGTCCTCGCCGCCCTGACCGAACGATGACAGCATGTGGTCGAAGGCCGCATCGAGCGGCAGCTCCACCTTGAGAACTTCCAGCTTGAAGTGGAAATGCGGATACCCCTGGTCGTCGAAGTCGCCCTCCTGGGTGTCATCCATGTCCGGGAAGCCTTCCTTGGTGAGTTTCTCCTCGGCCTCTTCCATCATGGCCTGGGCCAGGAAGGTGGCCACGGTGAGTTGCTTGCCGTAAGTGCTGAGATTAATGGCGCCGCTCTGCACCTGAAGCAGGGCCACGTAGGACGTAGCCAGGATACCCAGGGCGACCATAACCTCGAGCAGCGTCGTGCCCCCACGGGCGGCTGTCAACCGGCTGATCATTCCTCGGGGCCCTCCACGTACCGGGCGTAGATCTTGACGCTGCCGAGCAGCGCCTCGACCCACAGGGTGTAGATGTCCTGGTCGTCGTCAACCAGGTGAATGACCGCTTGCTCGGTCATGCCGGTCGGAAAACAGTACAGGTAGGCCCGTCCGGTAGTGACCCGGTCGTCCTGGTGCGCTACCCAGACGTCATCGATGGAGACGCCATCGGGCAGGCTGGCCTTCTTGGTTATCGGCCCCGCGAAGTCGGCAAATGAAGCGCGGGACTTCGGCTTCCACATATCGCCGCTCTCAATGAACGAGCGGCCCATGAATCGCCGGGTGCGCTCATCTTCTTCAGCAGGCTGCAACTCACCGTCGCTCACCTGGGTCTTCTCGCGCTCGAGCAGGAACTTGTCCTCGGAGCTCTCGACCCAGTAGCTGTTCTCGTCCAGGTCGAAAACCACACGAAAGGGAGAGTTCTTCCTGGCCGCCAGATCGTAGGTGTAGCGAATGGCGCCGGCCAGCCTGGAGGCCGAAGTCTTGAGGTTCATGCCGGTTATATTGCTGACCGAGGGGATCACCATGGAGATGATCATCACCATCAGCGAGATGGTGATAACCAGCTCAATCAGCGTGAAACCGTGATTTCGCATCCTGCCAGCCATGCGGCTCTCCGTTGCCGTCCACTATCCTTACTGTTCGAGGGTCAGGTCTTTGTCGAAACCCTCCCCACCCGAGGCGCCGTCGGCCCCGAAGGACTTGATGGAGTACGAGCGGGCGTTATTGCGCACGTACTGGAACTCGTTGTCCCACATGTCCTTGGGGAGACTTTTCATCACACCCTGGGTGACCAGGATCTGTAGCCCCTCCTCGGTGGATGGATAGGACACCGCCCTGATCTTGAAGGCGTCCAGGGCTTCCTCGATGTTGTGCATCTGGATCTTGGTCCCGTCCACCTTGGCCTGCTCCTGCTGTCTGACGAAGAAGACCGTAATCAGGGTTGCCATCATGCCCATGATGGCGATGACGACCATGATCTCGATTAAAGTCATGCCCCGCATATCCCTGGCCACCATCCGAAGCTGATTGTTCTTTTTCATTTTGTATCCTCCGGTTCTCTTTTACATTACCGTTCTGAATAACTGGTTAGGCTTCTTCTTCACGCGGCCGTCTCCGCCAGCTTCGGTAGAGATAACCGACCAGGATCAAGGAACCCGCCGTGATCGACATGTCCGCCAGGTTGAACGTCGGCCAGTGGGCTCGGCCCGCCCAGGAGACGTCGATGAAATCCATTACCTCGCCTCTTGCCAGGCGATCGGCCAGGTTGGAGATCGCTCCCCCGAGTATCAACCCCAGCGATATCGAGGTGGTCCTGGACCAGCCGAGTGTGCGCACGGCAAAGGTGACGATCGCCAAGATTGCCAACATGCCCAGGGCCAGCAACACCGGCAGACGCAAATCGTCCGGGAGGTTTGCGAAAAGCCCGAAAGCTCCGTGCGGGTTGGCCCGAAGCTGCAGCTCGAAAAAACCCGGAACCAGTTGCAGCGGGCGGCCGGGTGCCAGGAGCGAGACTGCGATCCATTTGCTGATCTGGTCCAGCAGGCCGGCGGTCAGGCCGACCGCCAGCACGATGACGGCGTGATAGACCGGGTACCCAACTTTATCCCGGCCGGGGGTTTGTGGATCGCGTTTCAAGGCATCACCTTACGAACTCGTTGAGCTGCATGATAGGCAGCAGGATCGACAAGACCATGAAGGCAACGGCGCCACCCATGAAGACGATCATCAGCGGCTCGAGCAGCGTAGTTAAGGCGTTGATGCGGTTCTCGGCCTGGTCCTGGTAGCTTTCGGCAACGCTGTTCAGCATCTCTTCGAGCTGGCCCGAGCGCTCTCCCACTGCGATCATGTGGATCACCAGGGGGGGAAACTCTCCGCTGCGCCTGAGCGGGGCGGCGATGCTCTCGCCCTCCTTGATGCTGTCGCGGGCGTCGTCGATGGCCCGTGCCAGGATTTTGTTATTGACAATCGAGCGCACGATCGAAAGAGCCGTCAAGAGCGGCACGCCGCTTACCAGCAGCGTCGACAAGGTCTTTGCGAAGCGCGAGATGGCGAGCATGCGAATGATCTTACCGGCGATGGGCATATCCAGCCTGAAGCGATCCCAGCGCCGGCGCCCTCGTTCGGTCTTGATGTACTGGATCAGGCCGATGATGCCCAGCACCAGCAACACTAAAATCAGCCACCAGTAATCCCTGAAGAAGTTGGCCATTCCCAGGAGCACCTTGGTCGGCAAGGGCAGGGCTGCCTTGCGGTCGGCGAAGATCTTGGTGATCTTTGGTATGACGACGAGCATCAGAATGGTCAAAATGCCCATCCCGATCATTACCATGATTGCCGGGTAGGTCATCGTGCCGATCACCTTGGAACGCAGCTTCGCTTGGCCCTCGGTGAAATCCGCCAGACGGTTGAGGACCACATCGAGAGCGCCCGACGACTCGCCGGCGCGGATCATGTTGCAATACAGTTCGGGGAAGACCTTGGGATGGTGGCCCATGGCGTCCGCCAGCGAACTGCCCTCGTTGACCCGCTGCTTGACCTGTGCCGTGACCATCTTTAAAGTCTGGTTCTCGGCTTGATCGATGACCGCGCTGAGGCTCTCGACCAATGTCACGCCGGCCTTGAGCAGGGTTGCCAGTTGGCGCGTGATCACGGACAGCTCGCGGGTCGATACTCGCGCCGTCAGTTTATTCAGATTGATCTCGCCGCGCTTGGCGCGTTCTTGCTGCTGCTCGATCTCCGTCGGAAAGACGCCGTCCTTGCGCAGCAGAGATTGCAGGGTGCGGATGCCGTCCGCGTTGCGAATACCGCTTACGGCCTTGCCTGAACTGGTTACACCCTTGTAGTGGTAGACGGCCATGATAGCTTAGAACGTATCCTCCTGGGTTACCCTGAGAACTTCCTCGAGCGTTGTGATGCCCCGCGCTATCTTGTCGGCTCCGTCCTCGCGCAGGGTAAGCATGCCCTTGGACATGGCGGCGTGTTTGATCGTACCGGAGTCCGTGTTCTTGAGCACCAGCCCGCGGATGTCGTCGTCGACCACCAGAAGCTCGTAAATTCCCAAACGGCCGAGGTATCCGGTCTTGAAGCACTTGGAGCAGCCGACGGCCTTGTAGATCAACTCGGGCATCTGAACTCCGTCGTCACGCAGCCCCAGCTTGTTCCATTCGTCCCTGGTAGGTTTAACTTGCTTACGACAGTGGGGGCACATGGTGCGCACCAGGCGTTGGGCCAGGATGGCCACCAGGGATGACGCCGCCAGGAACGGTTCGACGCCCATGTCGACCAGGCGCGTGACGGCTCCGGCGGAGTCGTTGGTGTGCACGGTCGAGAAGACCAGGTGGCCGGTCAGCGAGGCCTGGATGGCGATCTCGGCCGTAGGCAGGTCGCGTATCTCGCCCACCATGATCACGTCGGGATCCTGGCGCAGGAATGAGCGCAGGACGTTGGAAAAGGAAAGATTGATCTTTTCGTTGACGTGGATCTGGGCGATGCCCGGCAACTGGTACTCGACGGGATCCTCGACGGTCAGGATGTTGATCTCGGGCGTGTTGATCTTGGTCAAAGCCGCGTAGAGGGTCGTCGTCTTGCCGCTGCCGGTCGGGCCGGTGACCAGAACAATGCCGTGACTGAGGTGAATGAGCTGGTTCATCTTGCGCAGGTTGCCCTCGTTCATCCCCAGCTCGTTCAAATCGAGCAACACGGCCGTCTTGTCCAGCAGGCGCATGACCACGCGCTCACCCTGCACGGTGGGAACCGTGCTCAGGCGGATGTCGATGTCGCGCCCGGCCAACTTGATGCGGATGCGGCCGTCCTGTGGCAGGCGCTTCTCGGCGATGTTGAGCCCGCCCATGATCTTCACCCGCGAGGTGATGCTCGACTGAAAACGCTTCGGCGTGCGCAGGATCTCGTAGAGTATACCGTCGCGGCGGAAGCGCACCGAGATGTCTCTTTCCATCGGCTCGATGTGGATGTCGGAGCAGCGCTCCTTGACGGCCTGGAAGAGCAGCGAGTTCACCAGCCGGATGATGGGCGCCTCGTCCGAGGCATCCAGCAGATCTTCCGGTTCTTCCAGTTCCTGTGCCAGCGAGTCGAGATCGGTTTCTTCGAGGTCGTCCACCAGCGCCTCGGCCTCGCCGGCCGCTCGGTCGTAGAGGCGGTTGATGCCGTTGAGAATGATCTGACCGACGGCCAGCACAGGCCTGATGGGCTGGCCGAGCAACACCCTGACATCGTCCAGGGCGAAGGTGTTCAGCGGATCGGCCACGGCGACGATGACTTCCTCGCCATTTTGGCCCAGGGGCAGGACGAGTTGCTGCTTGGCGAAGTTGATCGGTATGCGGCGCACAAGTTCAGGGTCGACCCCGTCGATGTCGATGTCGTCGACCACCGGCAGGTCGAGCTGGGCCGCCAGTGCGTGAACCACGTCCTCCGCCGAAGCGGCCTTGATCGAGACCAGGATCTCTCCGATCCTGCCTCCACGCTCGGCCTGCGTGGCAAGTGCCTGTTCGAGTTTCTCCTCGTCGAAGCCCGTCTGCTCGAGAAGGATCTGACCGAGCTTTCTGGTGTCGCCCATCGTCATCGGCTCCCGTTCTACTCCACTTCCAGGCGGCTACCGTGCTCGGCGGGTTTTTCCGTCGCCCCGGGTGCTTCCGGGGGTTGCTCGGGCTGGTCCGGCGCGGCCTCTTTGGTTGTCGTCGGGACGGCCGCTGCGCCGGCATCTCCAGCGGGACCTTTACCTGCCGTCGGCTGGGGAGTTACTACGATTTCCTTGCCCGTTCCCTGACCGCCGTTCTCGATCTTGGAAAGCTCTTTAGTGAGAGTAATATGGATGTCGGCCAGCGGACCGTGCCGCTTGCGAAAGTCGATAAAGGATCTGTACTCGGGCCCCTCTCCGTAGAAACGCTCGATGAACTCCTTACGCTCTGCCATCTTGCGCTCGAAAATGGCCCTGAAATCTTCGGGGCCTTCGATCACGTGGGGCGTCAGGAACAGAAGCAGGTTGGTTTTCGTTTTTTGCTTCTTGCGCGTGCGGAAGAACCAGCCCAGTACGGGAATGTCGCCGAGCACCGGGATCTTCGTCTCGCCAATGTCGAGCTTCTCGCGGATCAGGCCTCCGATGACGACGGTTTGCTCGTTCTGGACCTCGACCACCGTCTTGGCCGAGCGCTTGGTGGTGGTCGGGCCGAGAGGGTTGGAGGTGTCCTTGACCTCGCTCAGTTCTTCTTCCAACTCCAGCCTGATCATGTTGCCCTCGTTGATCTGCGGCTTGATCTTCAGTGTCAGCCCGACCTCCTGGCGGTTGATGGATCCCATGCCCATGCCTCCCAGCATACCCCCCAGGCCGCCCAGGCCGCCCAAGCCGCTACCTATGCCCGAGGTGGCGCTGGTGCCCGCCAGCGAGGCCAACCCGGACAGCGAGCTAAGGCCGCCGCCCCCGTAGCCCCCGTAGCCGCCGGGCATGGGGATGTTTTCGCCGACCTTGATCTCGGCCTCCTCGTTATCCGAGGTCAGGATGTGCGGCGTGCTGAGCACGTTTACGTTGGAGTCGGTCTGCAGCGCCTGAAGCATGACGCCGAAGGAAGGCAGCGCGATGCCGGCTAAAATGCTGTCCTCGCCCGCCAACGCGGGGCCCTGGATACCGCCCAAGAAGCCCAGCAGGCTGATGTTGGGCGCCAGCGAGTTGAAGTTGGATCCCTGCGCCTTGAACTGGCTGCCGAAGAACAGCGGCACTCTCTCGCCGGCGATTTGCGCGGCGGCTCCGGTGTGAAAAGTGAGGCCGGTCTCCTTTGAAGTGTCCAGGTTGACTTCCATGATGACCGCCTCGACGAAGACCTGGTGCCGGGGGATGTCCAGCTTCTTGATCACCTTCAGCATGCTCTTGAAATCGTTGGGGTTGGCGACGATGACCAGCGAGTTGGTCGCCTTGTCGGAGGTCACCTTGACCTCGCCCTGGAACAGCTCGGCTGCCTTGGGCGCCCCCCCTGCCTGTCCCCTGCCCTTGCCGCGCGCCGCTGGCGACACGCTGCGCCGGCCGCCTGGAGTTCCCGTGGCCAGCGAAGTCAGCGTGGAGGCCAACTCCTCGGACTCGGCGTGCTCCAGGTAGATCACCTGGATCTGGCCCTCGCCGGGGATGGGAACGTCGATCTGCTTGATCAAGTCTTCGATCTTGGAAAAGGCCCGGGCCGCCGCCACCAGGATCAACTTGTTGGTTCGTTCGTCGGCGATGACTTTTGAGAGTGTGACTCCGCCCTCTTCCCCGGATTCCGCTAGGCCGCTCGAGGGCACGGTGCTCTTGCTTCGTCCGGGGCGCACCGGCTGAATGCGATGGCTCTGGGTACGGCCGCCGGCGGTTCCTCCCTTCTGGCCGAAGATTTCCTCCAGGGTCTGGGCCAACGCGGTGGCTTCGGCGTATTCCACCTGGACCACGCGGATCTCTTCCTGGCCCAGGGGCGTATCGAGCTGCTTGAGTATCTCCAACAGGCGGTGCATGTTGTTGCCGGTGTCGGAGATGATCAGTGTGTTGGTCGGGGCGTAGGGGAAGCTGTCGCCGTCCTTGCTGGTCAGTTGCTTGACAGTGCCGTTGACCGTGTTGGCGTCTACGTACATGAGCTGTACGACCCGGGTGACCATCAGGTCGAGAGCCGGGATGTCGACCTTCTCGCCGATGAAGGTGGGGATGGTATCCTTGGTGGCGTCCCTCTTCATCTGAATCTTAAAGAAGTTACCGACCTTCACGACCGTCATGTTGTTGACGTTGAGCGCGGACAGGAATGCCCGGTAGGCCTCTTCGGCCGTGACCGGCGTGTTGGATAAAATAGTGATCTTGCCGCCGCGGATGCTGTCACCGATGATGAAGTTCTTGCAGGTTTGCTTGCTGATCCACTGGACGATTTCGAGCACTTCGGCTTCGTTGAAGTTCATCATCACCCGCATGCTGGGGGGCAGCGGGCGGCACTTCTTCTCTTTGGTTGACACCTTGGATTTGGCGCCCGCGCTCTTTTGGGAACCTTCAGCGCTGTCTTTATCGGCGCCGGTTTGTGTCGAATCGTCGCCACGCAGGCGGCGGGTCGGGGAGCCGGGCCCGTTAGCGCGAGGCGGCGTTGACAACTTACCAGCGGGCATCGGGCTGCGCAGCTTCCCTGCCGGTTGGATGCCCCGGCGCAGCCCCGGCTTGATTGGCTTGATGCGCGATGATCCAGGCGAAGGGCGAAACGCCGGTGTGCGCTTCAGCTTCTTGATGCCCTTCATCTTGGTGGTCACAGGGCGTTCCGGCTCGCTTTTCTCCTGCGCGAGCAGTAGCGCCCGGTCATTTACGCTGTTGCCGCTTTCGCCGTCGTTACCGTGGTCAGCGCGAGCGGGGTTTGGCGCGCCGGTGAGCAGACCAAGAAGGGCGATGGTTACAGAAACAGAGTGCACGATGTTCATGGCTGGATACCTTTCTACTCTATCTTGTAGCTGAGCTTCTTGGATGTGCCGCGACGGGTGACTTCGATGTCGACGGAACTCGCGCTCTTGAGTTTCTGGTAGATCTCGAGCGCCTTGTCCGGGCTGTTGATTGCATAGCCGTTGATCTTGTGAATAATGTCGCCGTTCTGGATGCCGAGCTTGCTGTAAACGGAGCCCGGCCTGATGGCGAACAACTTGAAGCCGTTGGCCTCGCCGTTTTTGAAAGACGGGACGATGCGGGCCTGCATGGCGATGTTATTGAGGTTCGATAAAGTCTTGTCGATCTCGCTGCGGTCGATGGTCCAGGAGTCTTTACCGCTTTTCTTGATGCCCTTGCCGAGAGCGGATTCCGCACGGCCGTGGGGGTTTGTATCCTTTTGCCCGGGTCTCTTGGGATTGGCCTTCTCCTGGAGTTCGAGGTACTCGTTTGCTCCGTTGCGATTGATTACCACCTTGCGCGAGAGAATGGCCACCAGCCGGGCCTCGTCCATCAGGTCGTCATGGATGCGATAGACATCGGTCTCCGACGAGGTCAGGTCGGTGATCATGGCCATCGACCACTTGTGGTCGGAGGCAACCACTGTTCCGACCAGCGCGGCCCTGAGATCGCTGGGCTGGCCCTCGCCCGACAACAGATCCTTGGCGCCCTCGTCCGAAATATCCGGCCCGGAGTTCTCGGGGACGGGTTCGGCCATGGCCGAGTTGAAGTAGTTACGCTCGATAATGACCTGGTTGTCGTCGGAAATTTTATTTTGGTAGTTGGCGAACTGTTTGTTCTTAGAGCCATGTACAGCGAACGATGGTAAAGCACGCAGCTTGTGGGCGACGACTACGTTGATGGTTCCGGCCAGCAGCCATGCGCCCAGGGCTAGAAACAGCAGGTTGACGGTCCAGAAATATTTCTTCATTAATGTTTCCATAAGCTTGCCGCCTCGTTGCAATCCTTCTTACATCATTCACAGAGCAAGCCGCATGCCAAACGCCACACCAATCGACAATGTCTGCCGGTGTTCGCAACAAATTGAAATAAATGGATAAAATAAAAAGGAAAATCCGAAGCCCGCGCCTCGCGAACGGCGCCCGCTGGACAAAATGACAAGTCCCGAGCCATTGCCCGGCGGTATTTGACATATTGTCAGAAATGCCCGGGCCAGAATATTGAAAAAACTGTTCCGGACTTAGTGAGGGGATGTCGCCTTCTCGGTTCTTCTGACCGCTTTTCTTGCCGATCTGCCGGGGAAAAGCTCTATGGCGCTGTCCACGAGGTCGTCCTTTGTTTTTCTGAGGGTATCGAAGTCGCGGACGACTCCATTCATGTTGCAGGTAATGCCTTCGTCGTTCAGCCAGGCGCCGGGATAGGTCACAAGCAGTTGGCGGATACATTGTCGGCGTTCCGGTGTCAGGTAAGCCATTACTTTTTTCTGCTCCTTCGTCTCCACGCAAACCGAATTGTCGAACTCTGCATCGCCGGTGACCAGCGCGCGAAGGTTGCGTTTTCCGGCCTGATGTTGCGCGATCATGATGCCCAGACCAAGCCTGGCCGGGAAAGCGATTCTGAAAATCGTCCGGCCGGGCCCTCGTTGTTTTTCGCTGGATTGTGACTCTACTGATAGCGAAAATCCCTGGATCTGACCGCGCAACACGCCTCCATCGTCGGTAAGCCCCAGGCGGCCGGCCGGCTCCGGTTCACTTTTCTTTCTCAGCGCCAAGAACACGATGATAGACACAAGCACCAAGAATCCAACGACCGGAATCAACCAGGACATGTGACTTCTCCTTGACACGGACCGGCACAAGGAACAGCATTCTCATGAACACGAACCGGGATAACATGCTGAACATTCAAGCTATACACACTATGAGGGGTGCGAAGTCGTGTCAATAAGACTTGGTGATTTGTTGCTGAGAAACAAGTTGATCAACGAGCACCAACTCAAGGAGGGCTTGCATGCTCAGACAATTTTCGGCGGTAAGCTCGGCACCAACCTTGTTGAACTCGGATACGTCAACGAGCATGATCTGGCCAAGCTGCTGAGCGCCCAGCTCGGCATACCCTGCATCGCGGCCGGCGATCTCGACAACATCGACAAGGATGTTTTGAATCTCGTGCCCGTCAAGCTGGTGCAGAAACACATGGTTCTCCCGCTCGAGGTTGAAGGACGCACGCTGCGCCTGGCCATGTCTGATCCCACCCACTTTCCCAGCATCGACGAGATCTGCTTTGCGACAGGGCTGACGGTCGATCCGCGAGTGGCTCCCGAGATACTGCTCGTATACGCTATCGAGAAATATTACGACGTGCCGCGAAATGTTCGTTTCGTTCGCATGGCAGGCCTGAGCCAGAACCTTGCCGAGACAGCCACTGCATCGGCCTCGGTGGTGCCGAAGCTTGATGGTGCCTCCGCCGATCTTCTTGCCGGGGAGGAAAAAGAGTTTGGATCTGCGACCTCGAACGAAGAAATGGCCTTGGATGGTTTTCCGATCCACCAGGTCGTGACACAGTTGGCGAGAGCGGGACAGGTTTCAGACATACTCGAAGTGATTAGAGAGTTCGTATCCGAAGACTTCGAATTCGCGGCGGCGTTTCTGTTCAACGGAGAGATTGCGGTAGGCGGCACGCATGTCGGCGGCAAGCTGGCGATCGACGAGTTTCAGGAGTTGTCTTTTCCAGTTAACAGCAGCGAGTTGCTTTTCAAGGTGTGGAACTCCATGGAAACTTTTCATGGCCAACCGAGTATATCGGGCGTGGACCACTGGTATTTTTCAGAACTCGGGTTTCCCGAAGACAGGCCCATTCTCTGCATTCCCGTGATTTCAAACGACAAGATCAGATGCATTATCCTGGCTTCCGAGAACAAGAAGGGCGAACTGCTGGACATGCTGGACATGTACTCTTTGCTGGTCAAGAAGCTCAGTCTGGCCTTTGAACTGCTTGTACTGAAGAACCAGATTCTCGATCTTAGCGAAGTTGAAACGTAATAAAACCAAACAGGTCTACGAATCACGCACCTTGAACAGACACCGGGCGTGTGCTAGGAATCAGCATCCGGCGATTGGGCCGAAGAGTGCGGAATCCATGCGTGGTGTTGCCAAGATAGCGGTGGTCGGAGCGGGGTATTTCGGTTCATGCCACTGCATGAAGATTGCCGGCTTGGCGGGGGCCAGGTTGGTTGCGGTGGTCGACATCGACGGCCGGCGCGCCGCGGATGTCGCCGGCCGCCACGGAGCCGAGTCGTTCACATCCCACATGGATCTCATTGGTCGGGTGGATGCGGCCGTGGTGGCCGTGCCGACCTCGCGGCACCATGCGGTGGCCGCCGACCTGCTGGCCGGCGGGATCCACCTACTGGTGGAAAAACCGCTGGCCACAAGCGTGTCTGACGCGGAAGATCTCTGTCGGCTGGCCGAGGAGCGATCTCTCAAGTTGCAGGTCGGTCTGCTCGAGCGCTTTAACCCGGCCGTGGTCGAGGCCGCCCGGGAAATCGATGCACCCCGTAAAATATACATGCAACGCTCCGGACCATTTCTGGGACGAGGAGGAGACAGTGACGTCGTCTTCGAGTTGATGACCCATGATCTTGACATCCTCTTGCAACTGGCCGGGGCGCCCGCCAAACGCGTCGCGGCCAGCGGTCGTTCCGTGTGCACCTCACACATCGACGAGGCCCAGGCTGAGATCGAGTTCGAAGACGGCTTACTGGCTTCGATAACGGCCTCCCGTGCGAGCACCGACAAGGTGCGCCGCTTCACGGTCGAAGACGCAACCGGCACGCTCGAGGTCGACCTGGCGCGGGGAAGTCTGCTGCGCACGGTCGACCACGACGGCGAGACGGCTCGCAAGCTGCGCCAGTTGCAAGGGGTGGACGCCCTGCTCGAACAGGACCGTGCCTTTGTCGAGGTTTTGCAGAACGGCCGCAGGCCTGCGGTCGATGGCCTGGCCGGCAAGGCGGCAGTCGGCTTGGCCGCCCGCATCCTTTTAAGCATTCAGCGCGGAGACGTTTGTTGATGGCCGGGGCGGCTGCTTCGATCTTGATGGTGGCGGGGGAAGCATCGGCGGACGCTCACGGGGCCAAGGTGATCGCGCACTTGGCCGGGTGCCTGCCGGGAGTGGCCATCTTCGGACTTGGCGGCGAGCGCATGCAGGCCGCCGGCCTCAGGTCGGTGGCGGATCCGTCGGTCTTGAACGTGGTCGGAATCAGCGAAGCGCTTTCGGGCCTGGGGAAGATAAGGCGGGTATTCAAGACGGTCATCAAGGAGGTCGAGCGATGCAACCCACGGGTTGCCCTGCTTATGGATCTTCCGGATTTCAACCTGCGTCTGGCCCGCAGGCTGAAGCGCGCCGGTGTGCCCGTGATCTACTACATCGCCCCCCAGGCCTGGGCGTGGCGGCGAGGCCGGGTGCGGCAGATCCGCCGCCGGGTGGAACGATTGCTGGTGGTGTTTCCCTTTGAGGAACGTTTCTTTTCACGCTACGGCATCCCGGTGGAGTTCGTCGGACATCCGCTCGCTGAAGATGCGCAGGCTGATTCCGTTGTTCACCCGCGGCGGGTGGTTCTGCTTCCGGGTAGCAGGATCCGGGAGATCGAGCGCCTGCTGCCCGCGCTGCTGGGCGCCGCCGGTATTATCGAAGGCCTCGAGCCCGACCTGCAGTTCGTGCTGCCGCTGGCACCGGGCCTGGATGGCGATTTCGTGCACAGCGAGATCCGGCGATCAGGATTGGATGTGCGTCTCTCGGAAGCAAGTGCCGCTTGTGAGCTTGCCGGCGCGCGCCTGGCGCTGGCGGCATCGGGAACTGTTACCCTGGAGGCTGCCTTGGCAGGTGTTCCCGCGGTCGTGATCTACCGGGTTTCCCGTCTGACCCATGCCCTGGTGCGTCCATTCTTCAGGCTGCAGCATGTGTGCATCGTGAACATCTTGGCCGATCGTCGACTTCTCCCGGAGCTTCTCCAGGGCCGGGCCCGGGCCGAGAAAATTGCATCTGCGGCCCTGCCCCTACTGCACGACGGCCGGCCGCGTGAAGAAGCGCTGAGGGGCTTGCGAACGGTGAAACAGATGTTGGGGGCCTCGCGGCCGTCTATGCGGGTGGCCGAAATAGTAGCAGGCTACGCTCAAGTGGAGGCCAAGTGAGCCTTACGCTCATCAAGCCCGCGACTTGCAATACGCTGGTGGTTGTCCCAACCTATTGCGAGAAAGAAATGATCGTCGAGGTCGTCTCGGCCATTGTTGCCAGTCTCACATGCGATGTGCTCGTCGTCGACGACGACAGTCCCGATGGAACCGCCTCACTGGTGCGTGAAACATTTGCACAGGATGCGCGTGTGTCGCTGCTTTGTCGCCAAGGTCTGCCAAGAGGCCTGGGCTCGGCCTACCGTGACGGCTTCGCGCTGGCGCTCGAGGCGGGCTATGCATATATCGTTCAGATGGACGCCGATTTCTCGCATGATCCGGGACGCCTTCCGGACTTGCTGGCGCGAGCACACCAGGCCGATCTGGTCATTGGTTCGCGTTACATAGCCGGCGGAAACACCGCCGGCTTCGGTCGCCTGCGGCGCCTGGTGAGTAAAGGGGGTTCCTGGTACGCGCGCCGCGTGCTGGGGCTTCCGGTCAGGGATGTGACTGGAGGCTTCAAGTGCTGGCGGGCGGAGGCGTTGGCGGCGGTGGATGTCGCCTCGACGACGTCCCGGGGCTTCGCCTTTCAGATCGAGATGAACCAGCGCGCGCACCGGCGCGGCCTGAAGATCGTCGAGCTGCCGATCAGTTTTTCAGACAGGCGCCGGGGTAACTCGAAGATGTCGGGAAAGATTTTCATCGAGGGCCTGATTGCCGTCTGGCGCCTGCGGAAAACGAGGCGCAAATGAACACGGCCAGGCCAGGCTCTTACGTCGTCCGCTTCTGGATCGTGCTCGGCGCTTTTGCGTTGTTACGCGCCTGGTTCGCGGCCGGCGTCGATTTGAGCCCCGACGAGGCCTACTACTACGCATGGTCGACTTCGCTTCAGTGGGGCTATTTCGATCACGGGCCGCTGGTCGCCTGGCTGATTCGGTTGGGTACCCTCGTCGCCGGACACACGGAGTTGGGCGTCAGGCTGGGTGCGATCTTGTGTTCGTGTCTCACTTGCTGGATGGTTTTCCTGGTTGTACGCGAGTTGGTAAACGACGAGAGGCATGCCTTCTGGGTAGCGCTTCTGATGTGCGTCTGCCCGATTTTTGCGGTCGGAGCCGTGGTGCATACGCCGGATGCCGCCCTGGCGGCCGCCTGGTCGCTGGCCGCCTGGTTCGCGCTGCGAGCCTATCGGGCCGGCCGGATGTGGCACTGGATTGGCCTGGGAGCCAGCGCTGGCCTGGCGGTGTTGGCCAAGCTGACAGGTCTGTTTTTCATAGTCGGCCTGGCGCTGTTTTTATTCTCGTGCCAGGCCGGGCGCCAGAGGCTCAAAGGCCCGGGTCCGGCCATGGCACTGCTTGTGGCGGCAGTCATGGCGATGCCCATGCTGTTGTGGAACGGAACGCATCAGGGCGGATCCCTGACCTTTCAGTTGCAGCATGCCACAGGTAATGTGGCTTTTCTCCCAGCGGGCTTGTTGTCTTTTCTCGGCGGACAACTCGGAGTACTGAGTCCCTTCTTGTTCGTCTGGGTTACGCTGTTTTTCGTTTTCGCCTGGCGCAGGGCAACCCGCTTCGGGCGCCCGGAGGCATTCTTGCTCTGGTGTCTAGGCGCGCCTCTGTTTTTTGGATTGCTGCTTTTATCTGTGGTTCACAAGGTCGAGGCCAACTGGCCGGCGGTGGCTTACATATCGGCCCTGCCGGGGGCGGTCTGGGCATGGACGGGAGGGCTTTGGTACTTGCGCAGGCAAAGGCTCTGGTATGCCATGACCGCTGGCCTGGCGCTGTTTATCAGCCTGGCAATTCACCTGCAAACGATCCAACCTTTTCTGCCGATCGATCCCGGGCGCGACCCCACCGCCAGGTTGCGGGGATGGAGTGAGCTTTCGGCCGAGGCCGCGGGCGAGGCCGTCAAGCTTGGGGCTGGGTTGGCCAGTGAAGGCTATGCTCCCGTCAGTGAGTTACGATTCTACGCCCGGCAGGAAGTCGTCTATGAACCTTCTTCGACCCGTCTGTCGCAATACGATCTCTGGCCGGCTGACATCAGGTCCGCGAACCTGCTGTATCTCCAGCCGCTGACAAGCCCCGTACCCCCGCGTGTCTGCGCGGGCGCGCGCGACAGGTGGTTGCTCGACAAGGGCCTGGCGGCAAAATCATGGCGCGCGTCCCGATACCGCTGGTGGGTCTGCGAGGGAGTGAACAACGCGGGGGAAGGGCAATGAACGGCCAGCCTCCGGAACAAGCTGAACGATCCGGACGAATGTCGTGGGCCGGCTATCTCGGGGCCGTGGTCGGACTGATCGTGGGGATGATCGTGGTTGAGCTGCTGGCCGCCTTGATGGTTGGTTGGGCGGGGGCATATGCCGCCCAAGTCACCTGGGAAGTGGGCTCGCCCCTGGCCGGCCTGTTGGGCGCGATCGCGGGCGCCTTCGGATTTCATCGCGTCTTTGGCGGGCAGTTCCTGGCTCCGCTCGCGGTGCTGCTGATGGTTCTCTTGCTGGCCGCCATGACGGCCCTGTACTGGGTTGGTTTCCCCTGGGCTGTTTGACAGTTGCGAGCCTGGGTGCTAGCTTCCCCGGAGTTCGAGTCCATATTCGAAACCGAAAAGATGGAGTAACCAGATGGAAGACAAAGAGAAGATCGAAAAAGTGATCGAGGAGAAGATCCGCCCTTACCTGGAAGCCGACGGGGGCGGACTCGAGTTGGTCGGGTTCGATGCTGAGAGTGGGGAAGTCCAGGTGCGCCTCAAGGGAGCCTGCGCCGGTTGTCCCGGGGCGCAGATGACGGTTTCCATGGGCATCGAGGCTGTGTTGAAAGAGGAGTTCCCCGAAGTAAAGCGCGTCGTGGCTGTCTGAATTTTCTGTGACGGGTGTTTTCTGAGTATTATTTCATGCCCTCGTTGTTTCTCAGCGCCTGATCCTTGATCGAATCGAGGCTGCGTAAGTTCATGCGCTTCTGTTCTGCCAGGCGCTGGGCCTCCGAGCTGGCGCGCCATTTAGCAATACCAAAAGCGGCGCCGCCCACTAGCGCGACGATCGCAAGAACGATGGCCGCGATCTTGATCTGGCGTTTGTAAGAGCGTCTGGGACGTGAGACCGTAACCGGCTTGTAGCGCGACTTCTCACGTCGTACGGGTTTGTGATCGTAGTCTTTGAGGTGAGCGGAAGGACCGGCCGAGCCCGGCATGTCTGAAGCCTGTGGTGGTTGATCCGTCGCCGTTGGTGTGGAGTCGGCGACCGGCGCATCGGGAGCCGCTGGCGGTTGTGTGACTTGCTGGATTTCTTCTGCGGGTTTGTGAGTTTCACTAACAACCGGAGTCTCGGCATCGCCCCCGCCACCCAGATCGACCATGCCGAAATCCACGGAGGCCGGTGCCTTCGTTGTCACCGGGATCTGACGGGTTTGTGATTTCGGCGCCGGTCGGTCAGCCTTGAGCGGTAAGATTTTTATACCCGAGCCTTTATTTTGCCGGGCAGCCCCGGCATTCTGCAGTACGGCCTGCTCCGCGCGCCTTGCTGCCGCGGAAAGTGCATCGCTCCTGCCCTTCTTGGCATCGTCGCCATCGTTCGATCTCATGCGTTCTCCTGCCCTGAATTGCTCTTGTATTTCGACCGATTATACAGACGAGTGTCGGGGGTGCAACAATATTCTTGACCCTGTAGGTCCATGTGGTATAAACTACTACAAAATCCGACACGGGAGGATTTATGACCAGATCCATAGAAGACAGGCGCGGGGCCGAACGCCGTCCATTCAGGCAAGGCCGCAGGCGCTATCCCAGGGTACGCCTTTCGCTTCAGGGGTTCTACTCGAGCGACGACAGGGCGCTTTTCTTATCGAGCCGCAACGTTAATCTCAGGGGCGCCTTTTTTTCCACGGTCGTTCCCGACGGCATAGGCACGCGTGCGACATTGCGCATTGATACGCCGAAGAATGTGGCCATGCTGAAGATTCCCGCCCGAGTCGTCTGGTCGAACGAGGATCCGCAAAGAGGGCCTTTGGGCATGGGTCTCCGCTTCGAGGGTCTTTCAGGCTGGAGGTTGAAACGGATTGCCTCGTTGCTGATCAAGCGGGCGGGGCTGAGTGCGTTGCCGGGCACCAAAATAAGCTATTGATTCGATGCAACCCTGTGCTATCTTGTTCGTCCAACTAAGGCAGAAGGTTCCTAAACCCGCAAGGTGCTATGGCGCAACAAGGTTCCAGCGGCATGCCCGAGGCAAGTAAATTAGAGCCACCCGCCGGTGAGTGGCTCTTCAAGCTGCATGACGAGGTGCTCGGTCCTGTCCCCGCGGTCGAGATCATCGAAAAGATGTTCACGGGCGAGGTCGACGAATCAACCGGGATCTCGCTGGCCGAGGGCGAGTGGCAGACCATTCAGGCGGTCAGGGCTTTCCACCCGTTCCTCTACCAGGCCAAGGCGAAGATCCGCGCGCAAAGGGCCAGGCTGGAAGCCGAGCGCGCCGCGCGCAAGCGAAAGAATCGCAACATGATCAACGTGGGCATCGGAGCGGCGATACTGGTCGCGCTGAGCTTTGTGGCTTCTTACCTGATCATCGTCAACCGCCCTTGGAGAGGCGGAGAGGTGTTGACGGCCTGGGCAGCGAGGCATGTTCCCCTGCTGTCCATCTCGGCGGCGGGAGCCGCCACCAGGAAGAGCGCGGAAGACGACTCGGCCATCAACATCGATCAGATTCTGATTGACGATGCCCCGACTCTGGTGGCCATCAGGGCGACGAAGAAAAAGAAAAAGCACCCGGGAACGAAAAAGATCGTCGAAAAGCCTGAGCACGGCGGCAAGACAGGCAAGCAGCCCAAGGAGGTCAAGATCGTCTCCACCGGCAAGCTGTCCAACGAAGAGATCACCGGCTTGGTCTATTCCAAGAGCAACCTGCGCAGGTTATATGGGTGCCTGCAAAGGGAGATCAGGCGCAACAACGATCTGGCTTCCCCGGTGGTCATCGATTTTACCATCGCCAACGACGGTCACATCAGCCGGGTACGCATGGACAGCCCGGGGCTCGATGGAGGGTCGTTGCACAGGTGTTTCCGCCAGAAGCTGACCTCATTGAAGTTCCGCGCCTTCAGCGGCCAGGTGCGCAACGTGACGATGCCATTCAATTTCAAACGCTGATCACGCACCGCCCGCGTAGCCAAGCATACGCAAGCAGCGCCAAAAATACCAGCAGCAACGGTTCGCCAGGCGATGGAGCGGAGCCGCATGAACAGCCCGCCTGGTTCTCCTGGCAACGGCTCTCGCCCGAGCAATGCATGCCGGCGACGCAATCTGTGTCCGCATCACAAACGCCGACGTGCAGCGCCATGGCCACTGCCTCCAGGGCGTCAACCTTACCGTAACCCCAACGGGCGTTCGGCAAGTTGCCGCCGGTGAACTCGTCTTGCCGGGCGGTGGCCGCCAGGATTCTTGTGACCCCGTCCGGGTCGAGGGTCGGGTCGGCCTCTAACAGCAAGGCTACTATCCCGGCCACGTGCGGACAGGCCATGCTGGTGCCGCGCATGGCTATGTGCCCGGTGTCTATCGTCGTGCCCGCCTCGAGCGAGGATGTATGGCGCGACAGCGCCGCCACGATGTACTCCCCGGGCGCGGCCACCAGCGGTTTTACGCCTGTGGCTTCGGGATCGGCCGATGGGCCGCGCGAGGAGAAGAAAGAGATCTGGCTCGGCTGGGTTTCGGGGTGCATGATCAGGGTGCCGTCGATGTCGGTCCAGTGTGAACGGGTGGCGTAGGATGCAACGGCGATTATTTTGCGGGCGGCCGCCGGCATGCCTATTGTCTTACTGTTGTCGCCGGGGACCAGGCCGTCGGCGTCGCTGTCTGAGAAACGAGCCGGAGGAGTGAGAGCCCCCGTGGCCGCGCTCCAGGCGTCGAAGGCGCCCGTGCCCGAGGCCTTTATGAACCAGACGTAGTTGTCCGGGTTGCCTGAGTAGGTTTGCGCGCCGGGTTCGACCACGATGTCGAGCTGCAGCTTGCCGTTGCCGGGGTCGGGCGCTCCGGCCGGTTCGAAGTAGATCGTGCCGAGCTCCAGGGCGCTGTCTGTAAGCACAAATGACCTGCCGGCGCCGAGTGAGCCGATAGCATCGCTTTGGGCGACCTCGGTTCCGTTTTTCTGCACTCCGATCGAAAAGCGCAAGTCTGAATCGGCAGCCTGCCAAATTGTGAACAGCGCCGAGCCGGCGTCGAGGCCGTTGAAGACTTCGAAAAGCGTCTTGCCCATAACGCCCGCCGGGTCGTATCCGAGGTGAATCAGATCGGATCCCTCATTGCCGGCCGCGGCCACGATGATCTTGCCGGGACCGGTCAGATCCGAAAGCGCCCGGGATTCGAGCGAGGATCCATCGTGCGGCCCGTAGTGTCCGCCCAGGCTCAAATTGATCACCATCGGCCGGTTCAGTTTTTCACTCTCGGCAAACAGCCAGGCGACCGACTCGATCAGCAGGCCGAAGTCGATCGAGGCCACGGCCATGATGTTGGCCCCGGGAGCCATGCCGCGGTAGGTGTCCGACGAGCTGGCCATGGTGGCGCTGACGTGGGTGCCGTGGCCGATGGCGTCGATGCTGTCGCAGGTGCCCTTGATGATACGGCTGCGATCGCACAGGGCGCCTGTGTTCTGGCCCTCGGGCGGATCGCCGCTGGCCGCGAACTGGTCCCAGATCTGCAGCACCCGCCCGCGCCGGCCGCCGAAGTCCTGGTGCTCGTAGTCGACCCCTGTGTCGACCAGGGCGGCGATTACGCCCTGGCCGGTAATCGGTAACGGCAGTCCTACGCCCGGGCCTCTCTCGACCTGGTCTGCCCGCACGTCCGGGCGGCTGAGATCGAGAAGCAGCCGCCGGGGCGGCACGGCCTCGATGCGCTCGACCTCGGGTCTTTGGGCGATGCGAGCAAGCAGCGCAACCGGAGCCCGCACGGGAAGTATGTTGCCTACCGGACGGCCGGTGTGGGCGCCTACGCCCGCCCTTCTTACGGCCGCGGCCGTAGCGCCGGGATCGCTCGTCAGCACCAGCACCGGGACGAGCGCCGGCGAGATCTTGCCTGCGGCAGGCAGGAAGGCCCTGACAAGGCGGACATCACGCCCGAGAAGTCTCAGGTAGGGGTTGAGTTTATCGCCCGCCCGCGAGGCCGGTCCCGCGAGCATGAAGCACAACCCGACGAGCAGCATGCGCATCAACGCCTCCTGGTGTGAAGTGTTCGTATCGATTGAGGGTGTATATTATCGATGGGAAAAATGAAAGGGAGTTGAAAAGTATGAATGCATGGGAACGTCGTGTTCGATTGCGAACGAACGTGCGCATTCGCACGAATATTCGTCTTGGGTCATTGTCCCCGTCATCCCCGAATAGACACTGTTTTCAAGCAGATCCGTAACCGGTCTTCAGCGGCAGGAATCTTGCTAGCGGGAAGCTTCGGGGAGGTAAATCATACCGGAGGCTTTCGATGAATAAGACGACTTTGCCTTTGTTTTCGCGTTACTGGCTTTGCGCGGCGTTTCTTGCTCTTTCGGGATCCGCCTGCTCGAACGGGTCGGGCGGGAAGTTGCTGCCGGTCGGGTCAGCGTGCGCCGCGGATGCCGAGTGCGCCGGTCCCGGAACTCCGCAGTGCCTAACAGACGGTCTCTACCCGCTCGCGGCGTTGGCAAACTCTTCCGATCCAACCGCCCAGGGGCTGGCCGGTATCGGGGTGGATCTTCCGGGCGGCTACTGCTCGACCGTACCGCCCTGTGCGACCGATGCCGACTGCGGCGCCGGCGGAAACTGTTTCTTTCCTCTGCGCAACGTCGACCGGGAGTACTTCAATGGCCTGGTGGATGCCCTAGGACTCTCGCCGGACGATGCGGCGGTGGTCGCTGGTTTCATCGACTACGGACGCTGTTTGAGATCGTGCGGTACCAGCGCCGACTGCGTCCGGGACGGTTACGTCTGTGCCACGCCGATCGATGATTTCCTGTCGCTGGTCGACGGGGCCGACATGGGAACCTTTTGCGTCGGCGAGCCGGCACCGTCCTGCGATCCCAATCCCTGCGCACATGGGACGTGCTCGCTGGTCGACGGGGCCACGAGCTGCGAATGCGATGCCGGCTGGGAGGGAGAGCTGTGCGACGTCAATCATGACGACTGCGATCCCAACCCGTGCCAGAACGGAGGCAGCTGCACAGACGGCCTCGACTCTTACAGTTGCGCCTGTGCCCAGGGATACAGCGGTACAAACTGCGAGAACCAGGCTTCGGGATGCGACGACAATCCGTGTCTGCACGGCAGTTGCACAGACGACGGGGCGGGGGGCTACAGTTGCGGCTGCGATGCGGGCTGGGAAGGAGCAAACTGTGATAGTGACGTCGCCGACTGCGCGGCCGATCCCTGCGTCCACGGTACATGCACGGAAGGCGCGCCGGGCACGGGCGAGTTCTCGTGCGCCTGCGAAGCCGGCTGGGAGGGCGACGATTGCGCGAGCAACCGCGACGATTGCAATCCCAATCCGTGCCGGAACGGCGGAAGCTGTACCGACGGTATAGACAGCTATAGCTGCAGCTGCCAGGCGGGTTACACCGGAACCAACTGTGAGAACCTGGTCAGCGGCTGTGCCGACAATCCCTGTGTGCATGGAATTTGCCAGGACACCGGACCGGGAACCTACAACTGCACCTGCGACGCCGGTTGGGAAGGCGTCAACTGCGACACTGATATTCCCGACTGCGCGGCCAACCCTTGTGTCCACGGTACGTGCAGCGAGGGCGCGGCGGGCACGGGTGAGTTTTCATGCGCCTGCGACGGCGGCTGGGAGGGAAGCTTGTGCGATGTGATCTCGGATCTTTGCACGCCGAACCCCTGCCTGAACGGCGGCAGTTGCTCGATGAGCGGACCGGGCGTCTACGTTTGTGCCTGCGTCGGCGGCTACAGCGGGACGAACTGCGAGATCGCCCCGACTACCGAGTGTGTTTTGACCTATGACCTCCTCGTCGGCAACGGAAACGACGGCAACAACTGGACCGGTTGCAACATCCGCATCCGGGACACTTTTTTGGGGATGGGAGACGACACGCACGCCATCGGCCCGGGGCTTTTGAAGATTCGAGTTCCCAGCGACGGCGGCCAGAACCCGGCCGCCGGGCTGACCGAAGTGCTCTACTACCAACTGGCTCAGGAGTTCACCACCGTGAGCGCCGGCACTACCATCATCACCGACGTGGACGGCTTCTCGCCCGTGCTCGGCCAAACCGACAACACCAGCGAGCTGGCCACGGGCAGCCTGACCCTGGGCGCCAATTCCGAGGTTGCCTGGGATGCCTGCGACTATCCGGCAGGGTACAATGACGCGAACGATACATTCACGCCCGACGTGGTCGGCACGGGTCCGGGTTGTCTGGATCCTTACCGCAGTGTCGGCAACGTCAACTGCTCGGGTTCGTTCTGCGGCGCGGGAGGTTTGAATAACGGCGACAATCCGCAGGACGAGACCTGGGAACAGGCGCTTTCCACACTGAGCTTCAGCTCCGATCTGACGAGTCTGAGCATGGATTTCATGCTGGTTCCCAACCGCTCGCCGAGCCGCACATATATAAGCGTTGAAGGCACGCTGACCGATATCAGCTGTCAATAGCCTCAAAAAAAGGCAAAAAGAAAGGGCGAGTGCGCGCTCGCCCTATTCCCTGGGATCGGACCAGCGCGGGAGGAGGGACCCACGTAGGTCCGACTTATGACTACATCATACTACACTGTGGGATACGAGTCAAGAAAATGGAGCAGTTTTCTGGGTTGGCTTTCTGAAAGCTTCGCGCTAGCTTGTCAATATGTCCGCAACATGCAGGTTTGGGATAGTTGCTTGTCTGGTAGGCTTGGAGTTTTGTTGCTTTGGTTGCCGGGCAACTTCAGTGGAGATCAAGAACAGACACACCCTGGCGCTGCTGTGCAGGGGCTTGTACCGGGAGGCCGCCGGATCGGCGCAAAGGGCGCTTGCCGATGCTTCACGCTCTTTGACTTCTCGTCATCCTGAACGACTGCGCGCCAGATACAACCAGGCCAGGGTGCTCTTTGCCCTGGCAGACTACGAACAGGCGTTGCGTATAAATAAAGAAGTTGTGCGAGATCGCATCGCTGTTCTAAGCAGCGATACCCGCAAGTTGTACGAATCGATCTGCTGGATGAGCAATCCCGATTTCAATGCCGTCGGGCATGCGTCCGCGTTGGCGGAGATTCGCAAGCGACTCTTTTTGGACGACGATCTGCTGGAGGTGGCCGAGTCGCTGCATGGGATGGCCGGCGTCTACTTTGCCCTGGGTGACTTGGAACCAGCCGAACGACTTTATCTCCAGGCGCTGATGATACAGAGGAATTATATTGGAGCCATGGAACCGGAAAAAGTAGCTACTTCGCAGACAAAAAATGCTCGCGCCCTGAAAGCTGTTTTCTTGGAATCGACGCGAAGCATGGGAAACCTGGGCCACCTGAGAGCAGTGAAGGGCGATCTCGAATCGGCCGGCTCGTTGCTCGAAAAGGCGTTGTCCATTCGCAGAAGGTTGTACCTAAAGGACTCTCCCCAACTGGCATCGGCCCAGAATAACCTGGCCGGTCTGCGCGTCGCCGCCGGACGCTTCGCGGAAGCCGAGAAACTGTACAAACGTGCACTGGCTATACGGGAGAGATTCCTCGGCAAGCACCATATTATGACCGCGGCCACCCAGTTTGGCCTGGCGCAGCTTTTGCTCTTGCGGCGAGAATATACCCGTGCCGAACCCTTGATCAAGGAGGCGCTTGCTACGCGCAGGGCGCGACTGCCCGGCGACCACCCCCTGGCGGCCATGTCGCTGATCCAACTCGGTGAGTTGCAGCAGATCATGGGACGCTATACAGAGGCAATCGTCAACCTGCAAAAGGGCATTGCGCTTCTCCAAAACAGGCACGCCAGCGGGATCAACCTGGTTAACAGCCGCCTATCGCTTGCCGCCGTGTGGACCGAACTTGGCCATTACGACAAAGCAAAAAAGATCTATACGGATCTCGTTGGACTCATAGAAGGTAAAGTAGGCAGGCTTCACCCGCGCTGGATCAGCGCCCGCAATGGGTTGGCCAACGTCAGCTTCGCGCGCGGTTTGTACCCCGCGGCGGCCCGCCTGTACTCGGAAACGCTGAAAATCAGCAGGCGCCTGCATGTCGATTTCCGTCCCGGGGACAGCTACACGCTGGAAGGGTTGGCCTGGAGCCGTTACGCCCTGGGAGATTATACGGCGTCCGGGGAACTCTTTACGAAGACTTGCGGCCTTCGCGAAAAGAGCCTGGGCCCCATGCATCCCGCTTTGGCGGACAGCCTCGACGGACAAGCCTGCGCGCGGATTGCCTTGGATCAGGCCGACGCCGCAGACGAACCGGCGCTGCGGGCGTTGCGAATTCGCGAGCACAACTTCGGATCCGAGCACGACAAAATCGCCGCTTCCATGGATACGCTGTGCGTCTTGCGACTCGCGCAGGGCAGGCTGGAAGAGGCTGCCTCTCGCTGTGAGCGGAGCCTGGCCATACGCGAAAAGATTTTCGGATCAAATCATCTCGAACTAGCCATTTCGCTGGTTGGGTTGGCGCGTGCGAGGAGGTCGCAAGGCCGGGTGGAAGACGCCGAGAAGCTCCTCCAGCGGGCACTCGCTATCCGCACGCGCGCGCTGGAGAACGACCATGTGTTGATCGCCGATACCTTGTCTGCGCTTGCCGCGCTGCACCAGGCGCAAGGTCGTTATGCACAGGCCGAGACGATGCTTCGCCGTGCTCTGGGAATCCGCGAGAGGCTTCTCGGTTCAAAGCATGCCAGCCTGATTGAATTGCTCCATCGCCTGTCGCTTTCGGTTTACGCCCAGGGAAGAGGGCCAGAAGCAAACGCTCTTTGTGAGCGGGCGCTGGATATCAGTAAGAAGTTGCCGGATGGCATGAGTACACAGGGCCATGCCGTCATTCTCGATCAGCAATCGACCCAGGCCTGGCTGTATACTCAAGGGGGCAAGTTGGAAAAGGCCGCCCGGCTTTACCGGCGCGCCGTTCGGGGGCTGGAGCGCGCAGCAAAGCCCGAGCGACGCAAGCTCGGGGCGGCGCTCAAAGACCTGGCGGAAGTCTTGCGAAAACAGGGCAAGCCGGACGAGGCTGAAGACGCTTACAACCGGGCACTTGCCTCGCTGCGCAAAGTTTCCTCCTCGGAGCCGTTGCTGGCCAAGGTTCACTATGGCCTGGCGCGCTTGCGACAGTCACAAGGGAAATTCCCGAATGCCGAACAGCAATACCGGTTGGCACTGGCGGTGCTCTCGCACCAGGAAAATCCCGATAAACAGGTGCTGATCTCTACGCTCGATCACCTGGCCGGCATGCAGCTGAAAAGAAACCGGCCGCAAGAGGCCGCCGAACTCTACTTGCGGCTACTTGGGATTCAGGAGCAGGTGCATGGCACCGCCGTTATGCAGACCGGGCTCACCTTGGTGCAACTTGCCGACACGATGAAGATCATGAAGAAGTTCCAGGCGGCGGCACAATTCTATACACGTGCGCTGTCCATTTTCGAAAAGAAGCTGGGACCGGATAACGAGTTGGTCGGGCGAACCCTGCTGGTATGCGCGGCCTGCAACTGGTCGCTCGGGCGCAAGGCCATGGCCCGCAAGCAGAAGAAGCGCGCCGCAGGAATCCTGTTTGGACGCAAGGCGCAAACATCTTCAAAAAGCAAGGTGACCAAATAACCCGATCTTTAGCTACCGCCGGCCTGGAAGTGGAAGGTCGTTGTCGCCAGTATCGAGGTGAACACCGCGCTCGGTGAGCTCGACAGGGAGTAGTCTTCGTCGCCCCAATCCACCACCCAGCGGTTGTAGAAGGGCACGCTGAAGCGTAGCTGCACCCCGACCGAGAACCAGGGCGTAATGTAGTAGCTGCCGGTCAAGCCGCATTCCAATTCGCCGCCGTCCATGCCGCGGTTGAAGTTGCCGTCGGCATGGCCGCCGCCGATGATGGAATAGCCGCCGCCCAGAAAGACGGTGGCGTCGTAGTCGCGCTCGGGCAGCCAGAACTGCAAGGGGTGCAGGTGGGCGACAACCGAGACGTGGCCGGACCCGCCGATGTCGTCTCCTCCCATGTTCCAGCCGTGGCCGGTTATGCCCAGTTCGATCGATGCGTAGCCCTTGATGTTGTAGGCCATGCCGAAACGAATTGCCAAGCCGTCATCGAGCGTCTCGGTCAGGCGCTGCCCGTCGTTGCGATGAATTTCCCTGAGCGAAGAGTTCAGCGAGCTTTCGGACAGCGACCAGATCCCGCCGCCGATACCGATGCCCACCGAAAATCCCTCGCGGGCCGCGGCCGGGAGGCAATGGATCAGTATTAAGACAGCAAGCGCTCTTTTCATCGTGTACGCCGCCGCCGCTTTTTCCGCTGGTGGCGTTTCTTCTTCTTGGTCGTCTTCTTTTCTTTAGCCAGGCGCTCGGCGGCCTCTTTTTCGACTTGCTCGAGCGTCTTGCCTTCGCGCAGCCCCTGAGCCTTGTAAAGGTAGATCTGCTCCTGCTTCTCTCCCTCGGGGCCGCCTAAGTACTTGAACACCTTGGCAATGTCTTCGTAGACATTGGCCACCTTGATGCCCGGCTCGGCCGCTTTCTGCATCATCATGGCGCATTTGGCCAGCTTGTCCAGCGCGTTGTTGGGGTCTTCGCTGTTCAAGTAGATTAATCCCATCTGGCAATAGACCTCGGCTCGTTCGCCGCCGGGCAGCATCAGGCTGTCCTCGAACGCCTGCCGGGCCTCGTTGTAGAAGGCCAGCTTCTGCTCCGCCTTGTCTTTGGCGTCACCAATTTTATCACCCATTGTCCGGTAGACGACACCCTTGTAGTAACGCGCCTCGGGGCTAAGCTCGTCGACCTTGACCGCTTTTTCGAACTCGCTCATCGCGGCCTGCAGGTCGTCCATGCGCATGTAAAGATCGCCGACTTTTATTTGGTAGGCCACGGTTGGCTTCAAAGCGCGCTCGAACTCTCTCAGCTTCTGGACTGCCTGCGTCTTTTCGCCGAGTACGAACTGACTTTCGGCGCGATCGAAATAAACCTTGGGCAGACGCGGGTCGAGTTGCAGTGCCCGTGCAAATTCAGCCTCGGCCTTGCTGCCGTCCTTGTTCAGACTGGCCAGGCGTCCGGCCAGGTCGTGAGCCTCGGCGCTGTCATCGTAGGCCGCGAGCGACTTCCTGAGCCAAGTGTTCGCGCCGGGGACGTCGTCCGTGGCCAGGGCATACTCGGCGCGCACCAGGTAGCGCATCCCGTTCATGGGAGGCGAAAATTCGGAATCGGGGTGGCGCGAGGCATCCAGGAATTCGTCCAGAACTTTCTTGACCAGCTCGAGATTCTTGCCGCGTTGAATGTAAGCATACGCCCGGCGCAGGTTCGAGAATACGTGGGCCGGGTTCGCCCTGATGGCGTCCTTGAAGTAGCGCAAGGCGCGCGGCAGGTTGCCCTCGCGCAGATAGACATCGGCAAACAGGGCCTGGTAGTGCGGCGAATCTCCCGAGAAGCGCGCAGCCCGGCTGTAGTCTTCACGGGCCTCCTTGATCTTACCCTGCAGGATGCGAGCCTTGGCGCGGACACCGAAGACGCTGGCGTCGAGAAAAATGTCCCTTTTCTTGATGGCTCGATCGATAATCTCGGAAAGGAACTTGTCGGCCTTTTCGATCTCGCCCTTGTCGATCATGAACAGGGCCCTGAGCGCGAAGCGCTCCGGGTTGGGCAACTCCTGGTCATCCATCCAGGCCAACTGTTTTACGAGCTCGGCTTTGAGATCTTTCTGAGCATGGTTCTGCCACAGGTTGGCGCGAACCCCTGCCAGGCGCACGATCGTCTTGGGTTCGTCCTCGTCGAGCACGTAAGCCGCCTCGAGGTCCCCCAAAGCCCGTTCGAGATCGCCGAAATTGTCACGCGGTATCAGGGCGGAGGCCTGGTCGAGCTTGTCGCGGACTTGCACGCGGATGGCCACGTGGTGGTTGTACCAGATGGCCACCACAACCACGACAGCGGCAACTCCCAGGAGCTGGGCTAAAGTGTGCCACAGAGGTTTGGGCGGGTCCTGGACGGCGGGTTGGCGGCGAGGCAGCCATTTCTCCAACGGCTGGCCGTTCGACCCTTTGAGCGGCGGGATCTTCTCGTCCAGAGACTGCAAGAGCGCGCGAGTGTGCAAATCTCCGGGTAAGATCTCCAGAGCGCGCATCAACTCGGAAATGGCCTTCCGGTCTTGTCCGCGATCAAGGAAGATTTCACCCAGCGCGCGATGCGCCACTGCCGAGTCGGGAGTGGACTTGAGCACTTTCTTCAGGACGATCTCCGCTTTCGGATCGTCGTAGGCCTGGTAGTACGACATCCCCAGGGCCAGCAACCCCGAAGGGGCGTTGGGGTTGCTCTTCAGGCCGCGCTTGCAAGCCGCGACGGCCTGCTGGGGTAAACCACGCTCAAGGTAGGCCTTGGCGAGCGGCACGAAGTTGCCAGGATCGGCCAGAAAATCGGCCTCGAGTCTGTCGATGTCCACCCCGGGACCGCCACCTTTTGCTTCAGCCATCGCAACCTCCGGGCAAGGAGCCAAAAAGGTCATAAGATACGATAATTTCCCAGTCGGAATCTGCATAGCAGAGGCCCGAACCGGTTGTCAAGGGTTGACACATACAGAATGCCTGTCCTAACCTGCGAGCTTACTCGTCTTCGAAGTCGGTGCAAAGGGGCCCCAAACATTGCTCAAGCGAATTTTTTCATTCACGGGCTTCAAACTTGGCCTACTAATCACCCTGGTGTTCTGCGCAACCAAGCTTCCCGCTTGCGGGCTTTCCGAGAGCGGTGCTGTGCTTTTCTTGGACAACATCGAGAACGCCTGGCTCGACGAGAAGTTCGATATTCGCGGTCAGGGTAGTTCTGACGAATTCCAGAAAAAGGCCCATGTAGTAATAGTGGCCATCGACGAGAAATCGACTCGCATGCCCGATTTGGGCTTGTGGCCCTGGCCGAGATCGAAAATTGCCGAGATGGTGGCACAGCTCAACAAATGCGGTGCGAAGGTGATCGGCTTCGACGTGGTTTTCTCCGAGCCTGACGCCTCGCGAACCGAACCGGTTGTGCGGCAGATCAAGGATGCCTACGCCAAAACCGAACCGCGGGATACTGATTTCGAACGACACCTCGACGAGATCTATGCAGGCGTTCAGGGCGATCGGGCCCTGGCTAATGTATTGGAGAACGCCGAAAACGTCGTCCTGGGATATTTTTTCTTCTGCTCACATAAGGAGATCATCAATCTCGATCCCCGAGACATCCAGGCCGGCAAGGAGAGCATCGGCTTCGGGACAATCTCGTTCGCGGTCAAACCCGAAGGGCACTCTTGGGACGAGATGCGCGGCTCGTTCCCACAGGCGCTGGGCGTCCGAGCAAACCTACCGATATTGAGCGAGGCCGCTGATTCGTACGGCTACTTCAATCAGATACCGGACGGAGATAGCATCTATCGCCATGTGCCGATGGTCATGGTATATGACAAACACTTCTATCCTTCTCTGTCGCTGCAGGTCCTTTCGAGCTACTATGATCAGCCGGTGGAGTTGCTGGTCAACACATTCGACAGGAAAACGTATTACCCCCGCTATATCGGATTGTACCTGGGCCCGATCGGGATGCCCGGCCCGAATCATGTTGAAGTCCCGGTCGAGAGAGGCGCGTTGTTCAGGGTCAACTACTATGGCGGGAACAGGATGTTCAGGCATGTCTCGGCCGGCGATATCATTCACGCTGACCAGGAGGCCTGCCGGGCGGTAAGGGGCAAGGTCGTACTGGTGGGAGCCACGACTATCGGAATCTACGACCTGCGGCCGACCCCACTGGAGGATTCATTCCCCGGCGTCGAGATCCACGCCAGTGTGATCGAGAACGTGATCAGGCAAGATTTCATGCTGCGTCCGGCGATTTTTTATGTCTACGAGGCGCTTTTCATGCTACTGGCGGGAATCCTCTTCAGCTGGCTGCTCATGCGTTTTCGTTTGACGATCGGACTGGTGATAACCCTGCTTTCACTGGTCGGGTTGGTGTTAGCAGATTTCTTTTTCCTGTTTCGCAACGGCATTCAGGTCCACGTCGTGCTGCCGGTGATGCACCTGGTGGTGCTCTTCGCCGGCATCGCGGTTTACCGCTATGCCACCGAGGAGCGCGAGAAGAGCAAGATCCGGCATGCCTTCCAGTTCTACCTTTCCAAGGACGTCATCGAGGACGTCATGCGGGACACCAGTAAGCTAAAGCTGGGCGGCGAGCGGCGCGAGTTGACGGTAATGTTCTCCGACATCCGCGGGTTCACTACCATCTCCGAGAAACTCGATCCCGAGGCGCTTACCGAATTGCTGAATGAGTACCTGACCCCCATGACGGAGATCGTTTTTGCACAGCACGGCACGCTGGACAAATACATCGGCGACGCTTTAATGGCCATTTTCGGCGCCCCGCTGCCTTTCGCCGATCATCCCCATGCCGCTTGCCGCGCGGCTCTGGAAATGATGGAGACCCTTGCACGCCTGCGCCAGGTGTGGGCCGAGCGCGGCCTGCCCGAGATCGACATCGGGATCGGCGTCAACACCGGAGCCATGTCGGTGGGCAACATGGGCTCGGCCAGCCGCTTCGACTACACCGTTCTGGGCGATAACGTCAACCTGGCCTCACGCCTCGAGGGGCTCAACAAGGTCTACCACAGCCACATCATCATCAGCGAGTTCACCCGCGCCGCGGTCGGGGGGCACTTTACCTGCCGCGAACTGGACGCTGTGCAGGTCAAGGGCAAACAACGCCCGGTGAAGATCTACGAGCTGATCCACCGGGGCCCCACGGATCCGGGAAAGGACGGCTGGATCGGCGATTTTGAAGCGGCCCTGCAACTTTACCGTACCCAGCAGTGGAATGCAGCGGCGGCGGCTTTCGGCAAGCTCGAGTCAGACCCAACTTCCGCAGTCTACATTCAGCGCTGCCAGCAGATGAAAGACGATCCACCGGGTTCCGACTGGAACGGCGTGTGCAAGATGACATCCAAGTAATGACGGAAAGACAGTTGCTCATGGAGGTTTCTCGTGCCCTCGCAAGACGTCAAGGAACTTACCCGCCTGAAGGATCGCGCCGCACGCAGGATGGCCAAGGGTGACTGGTCGGGCGCGCTCGATGCTCTTCTCGCGGCTCGCAAACTGGCGCCCAAGGACACCTTTGTGGCCCGCAAGGTGGGTGACATGTGCCAGCGGCTGGGCAAGAAAGAAGGGGCCGTGGCCGCCTACAGGAAGGCTGCCGCGCTCTTCGCCGGCGCCGGGTTTCTGTTCAAGGCCATCTCGGTGAACAAGATAATTCTCTCGATCGATCCTAAGGACAAGGGCGTGCAGCGGACGCTGGCGGCCTTATATGCCCGGCGGGAAGGTCCGGCCGCCACCCCTGCGGCCGCGCCGGCGCGGGCTCCGGAACTGGTCGAGATCGAGTCCTTGCCGATGCCGGCCTTTGAGATAGATCTGGACCTGGCCCGGGTGGACAGGGACAAACTGCCCTGGACTCCCTTGTTTTCCGATCTCGACCAGAACGAACTGGACCGGGTGATCGAAAAACTGGTTCCCGTCAATGCCGCTGAGGGGACGGTTGTCTGCCGCGAGGGCGACCCCGCCGACTCGATGTACGTGATTTCCCACGGGCTGGTGCGCGTATCCGGACGAGACGCCGCCGGCACGCCCGTCTGGCTTGTGAACCTGCGCGAGGGAGAGTTCTTCGGTGAGTTCGGCTTCTTCTCGGACGGAAAGCGGCATGCCGATGTCGTGGCCGTGGAGGACTGCGAACTTCTGCAGATCGGCCGCAGGGAGATCGAAGAGATCCTGACCGAGTTTCCCCGTGTGCGTCAGGTTCTCGAGGAGTTCTACAATTTGCGGGTGGTGGACACCCTGCTTGCCAAGAGCAAGCTGTTTGGGAGTCTCGCCCCGGAGCAGCGCCGGGATCTGTTGCTCGAGGCGGCCCTGGAGGTGCATGCAACGGGTTCGATGATAATACAGGAGGGCGACGACGGCGAGAGCCTCTACGTGATCAAGAGCGGAGAGGTCGAGGTATACACTGCCTTAGGCCAAGAGCGTATCGACCTTGCGGTTTTGGGCCCGGGCGAGATCTTCGGCGAGATCAGCATTTTAACCGGGACGCCGACCACGGCCAACGTGGTTGCCCGAACCAGGACGGAGCTGGTCAAGTTCTCCAGGTCCGAGGTGACGGCCATGGCCGACAAACACCCGCAGCTTCAGCACCTGCTCTCCGAGACCAAAGACCACCGCGTGCATGAAACCATACAGCGGATTCAGACGGAGGGCTTCGTGTAATGAGCAAGACAACGAAGAAAAACGTCAGCATAGGAAGCGACGATACAAGTTACAGGCTCCAGCACGAACTCGACCTCTACAAGGCCCTGGGCGATGTGGCTGGAAAGAACTTTTCGATCGACAGGCTGCTGACCCGGTTTCTCTCGCGGGCGATGAAATTCTTCAAGACGAATGCCGGCACGATTTTCACAGTCGATGCGGGCAGCGGAGAGCTGATCTTCAGGATAGTGCGCGGCCCGGCGCGCCGGAATCTGACCGCCAGGCGACTGCGCGCCGGGGAGGGCATCGCCGGCTGGGTAGCCAAGAGCGGCAAGCCCCGGCTGGCCAGGGACGTGCGCACCGACCCCCTGTGGAAAAAATCGCTGGCCAGGGAGGCGGGCTTTCCCACCAAGGACATCCTGGCGGTTCCCATTAGCACGCGCTCCGGCGGCATCATCGGGGTGATCGAATTGCTGAACAAGCAGGTCCATCCGGGTTTTTCGCGTCAGGATCTCGACAACCTGACGAGCATCTCCGGGTCGGTCGGGGCCGTTCTGGAGAACGCCCGTCTGTGGGGAGAGACCCGCCGGCGAAATAAACAGCTTGCGCTGCTCAACAAGGTCGGCCACCTGATAAACTCCAGCCTCGATCCGCGCCAGGTACGTCTGAGGACGATCGACGCGGCCATTCGCCTGGTCGGGGCCGTGGCGGGCTCTCTTCTGCTGATCGACCAAGAAAGCGGCGAGTTGTTCTTCGAGGTGGCGCTGGGAGAGAGGGCGCGCAAGATCCGCAAAGTGCGCCTTGGCAAGGGAGAGGGCATAGCCGGTTGGGTGGTCAAGCACGGCAAGCCGCTTGTCATCCAGGATTGCAGCAAGGATCGACGCTTCAGTCAGAGGGTGGATCACGTCTCCAAGTTCGTCACCCGCGATATGATCTGCGCTCCGGTAAAGGTCAAGGGCAGAACGATTGGAGCCGTTCAGGCTATCAACAAGAAAAGCGGCAGCTTCGACGACAGGGACATGGAGTTGTTCGTCATGTTGGCCGATCAGGTCGGCGTTGCTATGGAAAACGCCCGCCTGTTCGAACGGCTTCAGCAGAGCTTCCTGGAGACCTCCGAGGCACTGGCCGAGGCCATCGAGTTGCGTGACGCCTACACCGGCGGGCACACCCGGCGCGTGACCAAGTACTCTTTAGCGACCGGAAGTGAACTGGGACTTGACGAGCCCGGGCTCGAAGAACTGCGCTTAGCGGCCATTCTCCACGACATCGGCAAGCTGGGCGTGGATGACGGCGTGTTGCGCAAGCCCGGGCGGCTCGACGAAAAAGAGTTCAGGCAGATGAAGAAGCACCCCCGGCTGGGTGCGGCAATCCTCGATCGTGTCCAGTACCTCAGGCCGGTATTGCCCGGGATTCGCTCGCACCACGAACGTGTCGACGGCAGAGGCTACCCTGATGGATTGCGCGGCAAAAAGATCCCGCTGGTGGCGCGTATCATTGCCGTCGCCGACACCTACGATGCCATGACGTCCGATCGGCCCTACCGAAAGGGGCTCCCGAAGAAGACGGCCGTCCAGGAATTGGTCGACTGTTCCGGGGGTCAGTTCGATCCCCGAGTCGTCGAGGCCTTCCTGCGGGCGTACCGTTCGGGCACGATCACCGGGCGGCGCGAGCGGTTTCGCCTGCGCTAGACGAAAGGGCTTTACAGGATGTGCCATAGAAAGTTACAAGGGTGTTGGTACAAAACCCATTTCTGGAGCCAGGTTCAATGAACGGTGAGAGCGACAGGTTGTTCGAGCGTTTCGGCAGGGAATTCCCTGCTGGAACGGTTGTGTTCAAGGAGGGCGACGTCGGCAACGAGATGTACGTCATCCAATCGGGCAAGGTCAATGTCACCAAGGCCGTACGCGGCGTCGAGAAAGTGTTGGTGACGCTTGGCGCGGGGGCTTTCTTCGGCGAGATGGCAATCATCAACCAGAAACCGCGATCGGCGTCCATTGTCGTGGTCGAGGACGCTCGCCTATTGGTGATCGGCCCCAAGACCTTCGAAACCATGATCAGAGGCAATTCAGAGATTGCGGTGCGTATGATCAAGATCCTGGCACAACGGCTGCAAGAGGCCGACGAGCAGATCGAGAACCTGATGCTCAGGGATCACAACAGTCGGGTGGTTCACTTTCTCACCCACCTGGCCGGTAAGGGCAAGCCGGTGGCCGGCGGCGTCTTCGTGGAAGCGGACACCTCGGGTCTGGCGAGGAAGATCGGGTTGCAGGAAGAACAGGTCGGGGAAGTGCTCGGCAAGTTGATGAACGCCAAGCTGATTCGCGTCCAGGAAGGTGGCTACCTGATCCACGACGTGGGGCGCTTGCGCGAGTTTCTAGAGTTTCTTGAGATGAAGGAAAAGTTCGGGGATATTTAGCGCCGCGGGGCCATTCTTGCGGAAATGCCTGCTCACCTGGAAATAGAGGTTCTCGGTTGCCATGGCGGCGAGATGGCGGGTTTCTTCACGCCCAGCCTGCTGATCGACCGAAACATCATGTTGGATGCGGGTTCCTTCGGAAGCATCCTGTCGCTTCGACAACAACTCGAAATAGACCATTTTCTGATCAGTCACGCGCACTGCGATCACGTCAAGGACCTGGCTTGCTTTGCCGACCTGGTCATCGGGAGAAGAAGGGCCCCGGTCAGGGTACATGCCTCGCCCGGCGCCATGGAGGTGATCCGGGGCGATATCTTCAACAATCGCATGTGGCCCGATTTTTTCTCCCTGCCCAGTCCCGAGCACCCCGTGTTGAAGGCTGCCGTTTTCAAGCCGGGCAAGCCGTTCAGGGTGGGACACTTGCGGGTGCGAGCTATTCCGGTCAGTCATCCGGTGGAGTCGATGGCCTTCATCATCAGGGGGCAGGGGGGGGCCTTCGTTTACACCGGCGACACCGGACCGACGGAGCGCCTGTGGAAATCGGTCAACGGGCTCAAGGATCTCAGGCTGTTGATGATCGAGTGCAAGTTTCCCAACGACATGCAGGTCATTGCCGACGCGGCCGGTCATTTCACACCGCGTACGCTGGTCCGTGAGCTTGCCAAGGTTCGCAACGATTCGGTGCCCGTCCTTCTTTACCACCTCAAACCCGATCGTATAGAAGAGATACTGCAGGAGATCTCGTCCCTCGCTGATTCCCGCATTCGTATCATGAAAATCGGCGAGCGGATCAGGGTGTGATCGATGCGCATCGAACAGGTTACAGCCTTTCTCTATTCTTTGAAGCCCAAGGGCATCCGCTTCGGGTTGGAAAACACTCGCCTCGTGCTGGACAAGCTCGCCAGGCCCCAGGATGCTTTCGAGGCCGTTCATATCGCCGGCTCCAACGGTAAGGGCTCGACGGCCGCGTTCGCCGAGTCGATGCTTTCTAGCGGCGGGGTTCGGGCGGGGCTCTACACATCTCCACACCTCGATCATTATCGCGAGCGGTTTCGAGTGGCGGGCAGGACCGTCGCCGATACGGTCATCGAGCAGGCCATGGACGTCATGCTGGCGGACGGCCTGGATCTCGATCCAGCCGAAGTCTCCGCCTGGATCGATGAGCGCGGTCTCACAACCAAGATGGACTCGCGCAATTGGTATCACAATCGCGGCGAAGCCAGCCGCTTTTGCCGGCTGACTTTCTTCGAGTGCACTACTATCCTGGCCGCTCTGATCTTCGCTCGCCTGCACGTCGAGGTGGCGGTGATGGAGTGCGGTATGGGAGGCCGTCTCGACGCCACGAATGTTTTTTCGCCGGTGGTGGCGGCAATCGCCCCGGTTTGTCTGGAGCATACCGAATGGCTGGGAGACACGCTTGCGGCCGTTGCAGCGGAGAAGGCCGGGATCATCAAGCGGGACGTGCCGGTCGTTTGTGCCCGCCAGGAACCCCTGGCCATGGAAGTGATCGCCGCCAAGGCCTGCGAAATAGGGGCGCCGCTCTTCGTCATGGGCGATTCCTTCGACGCCGAGGGAGAATGGTCGCAGGCCGTGTTCAGGCTCGGCCAAGAGCGCCTGGGCCCGGTTCGATTGGGACTGGTCGGCCGGCACCAGGTGGATAACGCGGCCCTGGCGCTGGCCTGCCTGCGCTATTCGTCGCCCGTACTTTTCCCCGGTCGGGAGGCTGCTTGCGAAGGCCTGCGGAAAGCCAGATGGCCTGCACGCTTCGAAATCTTGGGCGCGGAAGGCGAGTGGATCCTCGATGGTGCTCACAACCCGGCGGGAGTGCATGTTCTGGTAACGACTGTCACGGACATCTTTCCAGATCACAAAATGCGGGTAGTGTTCGGTGTGCTCGGCGATAAAGACGTCGAGCCGATGTTGCGCGAGATTGAGACCGTAGCCGAGTCGATCGAACTTGTCATGCCGCCGGACGCCCGCGGACGCGATCCGGCCGGGTTGGCGTCGCTGGTTCATCGGCCGCACGCCGTCCACGAATCGGTAGGCGCCGCGCTTTCCAAACTGGCGCGGCAAAAAGGGCCGCCGGTGCTGGTAACCGGTTCGCTGACCGTCGCAGGCGAGGCCAGGAGATGGTTGCTCGATCGCAACGGTATCGATGCCTTATGATGGGTTAATTAATATTAATTATGTATAATTATGCAAAATTTATAGGTAAGAAACTTGTCCGGGGTGGGCAAGCGTGGTAGCGTTCCTGTGAGAAAGAAGCGAACGCGACAGCCACATTCCATGGTCGGGATGTGTTATTCGTTCCAGCCGGAGGTTCGAGCATGTCTAATTGTAGAAGCGTGCGGGTAGGCTTGATTCTCTGTTTGCTTACTGGCGTTTGGGGCTTGCAGGTCGAGGCCGCCACGCAGAACCTGATCAACGGAGTGCGCGTAACACAGGACGGCCGGGACACGATTGTTGAGATTGCCAGTCAGCGGGCCCCGAATTTCACGACCTTCAAGCAGGACGTTCCCAGGCGAGTCATTGTCGACGTGGCCGAATGCGGCTTGACCGGAGTTCCGGCACGCATTCGAGGAGACGGGCGGCTGGTTGCGGGTATATCCACCGCGCATTTCGGCGGGGACCCGCACGGGATCTCGCGGGTGGTGATCGGCTTGCTCAAGGATGCCGAGTACCGGGTAACCATTCGCGGCGGTTCACTGTTCGTGCACATTTCAGAGGGGACGGGCGGCCTGCTGGTTTCGGCCGGGGTTCCAACCGCGCTACCGAGGAAAGTCAAGCCTGCCACGGTTGCCTACAACTCGCCGTCCAATGACCCGCGGGATTTGGCCCTGGCCGAGGAACTTGCTCCGCCGAAACCCGTAAACGCCGGTGAACCGGCCGGCGAACCGGACAACGATCCGGAGCCTACAAGCAAGAGTGTTCCTTCGGCTGACGAGGCCAGTCCGGAGATGACTATCGAGGTTCCTCCCGCGCCGGTCGTCCGAGAGCCTGAGCCAATAAAGGTGGCCATGACTTCGGAGACGGTCGAGCCGAGCCGGGTCGAAGCGGCGCTGCCGCCGCCTGCCACGGAGGCGCCCATGGTCCCGGCCGTGACCGTGGCCCAGGAAGATGACACGGGATCTTCTTCGCCGGCGGGCGAAGAAGGCGATGAAGTGGAGGAAGTGGAAGAAGTCGAAGAAGTGGAAGAAGTTCCGGTCGAGGTGGTAGACGAACCTGCCGGCGCGGGGGAGGCCGTCCCGCCGCCACCTCCGCCAGAGGAAGAGGCCGCCCCGCCGCCTCCTCCGGTGGAAGAGGCCGCCCCGCCGCCTCCGCCGGTGGAAGAGGCCGCCCCGCCGTCTCCCGAGGAAGAAACTGCACCTCCTCCACCTCCCGATGAAGAAGTGGCTCCGTCGCCGCCCCCGCCTCGTGAGGAAGAAGCAGTCCCGGGCGAGGAGAGGGTGGAAATCTCGTCGGCGATGAAGAACATGACCTGGGTGGGGTTCCAGCAAACTCGCGACGCCTCACGCGTCTATGTCAAGACGAACGAGCAGGTCACATACCGGGTTACCGAAGAGAGTGACAATCTCATCGTTCTCGAACTCGAGAACACCCGTATTCCTCTCAGTAACAACAGCCGCTTTCTGGATACTCATTTCTTCGACTCGGCCGTCACCATGATCACACCGCACGAGATCGAGGGCGTCACACGCTCGGTGCGCATCGAGATTCAGTTGAAGAACCGCGTGCCGTACAAGACGGTTCAGGAAGAGAACATGGTGTATGTCAATTTCGAAAGGTCCCAGTAACCCGGCTGGTCCGGTCGTTGTTACTAATGCGGGCCGAGTCGGCCTGACTTCAACCTGCCTCTTGCTCGTCGTGGCAATACTATCGCCCATCCGGGTGGCGGCCGAGGAACGCCCTGGAGATCTTCGATGCCTGCGATCGCCTCCGGGGCGCGTACGTATCGAGGCCGGAGCCCTCCAGGCTCGGACGAAAGACGGTCCGGTGTTGCTGACCGGCGGGGTAGACATTAGCGGAGAAGGTCTTACGGCCCGCGCCGACTGGTTGGAGTATTACCCCGGACAAGACAAGATCGTCATGGCCGGCTCGGTGCGGCTGGTCGAAGGTAATTCGATCCTGCTCGGCCAGCGAGTGGAACTGGATCGCCGTCTTTCACGCGCCCTGGTTCGCGGCGCTATTGTCCTTGTTAAAAAAGGTGGCCGACGGGTTCTGTCCGCCGGGGTCACAGCCAGCGAACTCATGTCCGCGGGGATCAACGTTTTCACCCTGCAAGGCGAGCGCCTGGTTCGCTCCGAGGGGCATTACGTTGTCAACGGCGCACGCTTCACGGCCTGCGATTGCGGGTCGCAGGCTCCGTCGTGGGAAGTTCGGGCCAGCCGGGCCGACGTCGTGCCGGGCGAACGGGCCTGGTTGATATGGCCGGTACTCTACCTGAAAGGCCTGCCGGTCTTCGTGCTGCCTGCGGCCTACCTGCCGCTGAGCCGGCGCCGCACGGGTTTGCTGTTTCCACAGCTAAACTACTCGGGCCGCGATGGGTTCGTTTTGGGCGAGTCGCTCTTCGTCACCATGGGACGCAGCGCTGACACGACCCTGTCCGTGGACTGGTTCGAGGAGCGCGGCTTCCGCGAACGTGTGGAGTTCAGAGCGCGGCCGGGATCTGCGAGTTTAGTGGAATCAAGGTTGATGTACATGTACGACGAGAAAATGGCGCAAGAAGAGTCGACTGAACGCCTGCGGCATCGCTACTCTATTGAGGTCGACGCCCGGGCGGGTCCTGCCGCGGGAACATTTATTTCCGCCTCCGTCCGTCTGTACTCGGACAGTAACATCAATCGCGACTTCGCAAGCGAGATGGCCGGGCGGGCTGCCGACTTCGCGCCTTCGAAGCTGCTCGTGGAACGTCCGGGAGATGATGTGCGCCTTTCCTTCGACGCGACTTACCGCCAGGATCTCAGGCCCTGGGCGGCCGCTCTCTTTGCCTCCCAGGATGGAGATGCGGAAGGAAGAAAGACGCATGACACCATCCAGCGCCTGGGGGCATTTTCTATGAGCCTGGCGCCGCTTGGGCCTTACGGCTGGCCGCTGTTGTTTTCGGCCGAGGTCGAGGGCGCCAACTTGTCGTCGATCACGGCTAGCTTCCGAGACTGGGGCCCGGATGGCACGCCCGACGCCAAGGAGCCGCGCTACGCGGATCCGCTCGGCGCCGACTACGGAGCCGACAACGGGGCGGGTGGAGAAGCAGACGGAGTACTGGGTGTAGGCGAATTACGGCGCGCTTTCAGGTTGCTGATTGAGCCGCGTGTCAGCCTTCCGCTGCGGCTGGGTCGCTTTGCGCTGCTTACGGCCACAGCCAGCCACCGCCAGATGGCCTACCTGCCGCACGGACCCGGGACAGAAACCGTGGACCCCGACCCGTCCACTCGCGGCCTGACCTTTGCTCAACTGTCATTGAACAGCGAGCTTTCGCGCTCCTATGGCAGCGGTGATTCACGCATCGGGCACGTGCTGTCGCCATGGGTTCGCCTGCTGGGCGCCTGGCGAGGGCTCGAATCGAGCGGGCCGCTCGTCTATCTCGATTCGAAAGATCGCCTGATGGCGGACGCGCAACAACTCCTTTTCGGCCTGGACAACGCATTTTACAGACAGCTCGCGAAGCAGGGCTTCAGCCGCTGGCTGTGGTTTTCGCTCATGCAGGGAGTCGACCTGGAAAGGGGTAAACTTTCACAACTGGCCACCGAGGTGAGCTTCACACTGAAACCGCTGACGGGCGACGCGCAACTCTCCTATGACTGGAACGAAAACAAGCTGGCCGAAGCCGACGCCGGCGTGAGCTTCACGGACCGGCGCGGCGACCGGGTAAAGGTTTCTTACCTGTACCTGCCTTCGGTGCGCGATTCCTCAGGGCGTCCCTTGCCGCTTGGCGAGCGCACACAGCGCGAGGAAGGGTTGTTGTTCGGGGCGCCGGGCGAGTACTACCGCGCGCTGGGGGAGAGCCTGCACGTGATCGAGGCGACTGCCACGGCGGAGTTGGCTTGGGGTCTGGCGATCAGCATGGGCGGGAGTCTCGACCTGCGGGAGACGGAGCTGGCCTGGTACGGCGGCGGTATCAGCTACCAGTCGAATTGCCATTGTTGGGGATTCTCGTTGACGGCACGCATGCTGCGCGGCCAGGATTTCCCGGACATTTTTTTCCTGCTGGACCTGGCCTACCTCGGCGCAGCCGGTGTGGGAAACAATACGCGATTTTGAGTGTTCAGCCTTTCCGGCGGATGCCGTCGAGGAACATCTTGACCAGGCTCGATTTAAACGCTTCGAAATCGTCCGCGCCGGGGGTGAGGGTGTTCAACAGGTATCCGGTCAGGACGAGTTCAAGTGCACCGAAGAAACAGTAGGCCATGAACTTGGGGTCGAGACCGGGCTGGATTTCGCCCGTTTTCTGGTGATCTTCCAGGATCTCGGTCAAGCGGTTGAAGACCCTCTCGTAGACCTCGATCTGGGACTTTTTCAAGAACTTCGAGGATCGTGCGATCTCGATCACCATTACCTGGATGATCTCCGGTGCAAGCCGATATGCATCGCAGATGAACGAAACTATTGCCAGAAGCCTTTCCTCGAGGCTTTCGGACTGTTCGACGGTGGTGTCGATTACCTTGCTAAGAAGCCCCCAGTTCTCGTCGAAGATCGAGTTGAGGATCTCTTCCTTGTTCTCGAAGTAGTGATAGACTAACCCATAGGCCACCTCGGCCTCGGCCGCGATGTCCGATATTCGGCAGCGGGCAAAGCCCTTCCTGGCAAAAACGGTGACCGCCGCCTTCATGATCTTGCGTCTCTTTTCCTGGGTTGATCTCTTTCGGTTTATGGTAGGGTTTCTGGCCATCTGCAGGTTACCTGGAAGGTTGACGTCCGTGTCAAAGAGTGGCATTTAGCTCCAGGCGACGCAGGCTGTCAAGCGAAAACGGCCTGACCTCGAGTAAATTTATTTTTATCCGGGACGTCTAGCTGATAGAAGTATGGACGATAAGATTTTCTACAAGAGACAACGAACGAAAAAGGAGGAGTTCTCATGAAACGCTTTTTCTTGGCTATCCTGGTGCTTGCCTGGATGGGTTTCCCGGGCGCGGTGTCGGCGGCATCCTCGGACGGGAGTTCGGTGGGACTGGGAGTGTCTTTCGGCACGGCCCTGCCCCAGCACAAGACCGACAAAGTTCAGTTCGACGACTGGGATGCAAGTTTTGCCTGGGGTTTCTACGTCAACATTCCCGTTGTGTGGACCTTTCACATAACGCCCTCGGCGGAACTCTACCAGTTAGACAAGATGAACGCGACCGATGTCAACATCGCCTTCAAGTTCATCATTCCGGCGTGGGTATTGAATCTCTATTTCGGAGTGGCTCCGGGAGTGACCACCGTGGCGGACAAGCACCTCTTCAACGTGGGCGGCGTGGTCGGGGTGGCCTTCAACCTGTTTTCCAACCTGGATATGTTCGTGGATGCCAAATACAAGATTTTGATCGAGGGAGATTCGAACATCAGGGTCTTGCACGCCAATGCGGGAGTTCTGTGGCACTTTTGATCTCCTCTGAGAGAAATATGTATTGTTATTTCAATAGATTATGTCTTCATCCGCCAGTTGACCGATTGATCAATTCCGTAACCGGGAGTATAAATGTATCATGGTGCTGAGTGAAGAGCTTGTTCAATTCAAATAGAAATCGAAAGGAGACAGTCATGTTGAGCAAACTGAGAGGACGCAAAGGTCAGGGTATGACCGAGTACATCATCATCGTGGCGTTGATCGCCATCGCGGCCATCGGCGTCGTCGGCCTGTTCGGCGACAACATCCGCGCCCTGTTCTCCACGTCGGCCAACGCGCTGGCCGGTAACGAGAAGAGCGACGTGGACACCAACGAGGCCGGCAAGAAGATGTACCAGCACAAGTCCCTCAAGAAGTTCGCTAAGGACAACACGCCGACCGGTGCGTAAGGAAAGCGCCCCAGGCGCTGGAAAAGCAGCCCGACGAGGGCTGCTTTTTTTATACCATGTGCTTGCCAATCGCCGCGGTCCGATATAGGATTCCGCTGCAATGGGTGCTATCGACATCATCATCAACGTGCTAATCGTTGTAGTCGCGCTCACCGGTGCCGTTACCGATGTCGCCAAGCGCAAGATTTACGACTGGCTCACCTACCCGGCGATCGCCGCCGGACTGATCTTGCAGACAATCGGTTACGGCTGGGGCGGCATTTTCGGGTTCGGGTTGATCTCGTCACTGGCCGGGGCCGCGTTTTGCATGGTTGTGTTCGGGGCTTTTTGTCTGTGGGGGCGGGGCTTCGGCTTCGGAGACGTCAAGCTGATGGCCGCTCTGGGCGCATTGGCGGGGTTCGTGCATGGACTGAGGGTGGCCATGTTGACGACTTTAATCGGGGCTGCCATGGCTCTTTTCAGGATCATTATCGGTAAGGACGCGCTGATCGACCCCGGACGTGACCAAAGGCGCGCTTCCCTGAAGAAAGAGCGCCATGGGCGTCGCTCCTTGACCATTCCCTACGGGATTGCCATAGCCCTGGGTGCCATCTGGGCTACCTGCATGCGCTTCGGATTCCTGGAGCTATTTTGATGCGAGCCCATTTTGGCTTGACATCGGCGTTGCTATGCGAGATTCTCCTGCGAATATCCCGTATATAGAAGGGAGGACTGATTTTAATGAAAGATAGATTGACTGGTTTATTCGTCTGTGTTTTTTGCGTGTCCGCTGCCTGTGCCGTGCTTTTTACGCCCGTGAGCGCTAAAGCCGAATCACGCGTGGTCCGCATGGTGGTCGGCGAGCAGAAGAGTATGAAATACACTGGGATAGATAAGGTTATCGTCGGCAACCCGAGAGTGGCCGACGTCAAGAACATCGGCCGCGACACCTTCATACTGTTCGCCACGGGCGCCGGCCGCACCAACATGACCATTCGGCGGCACGCAAAATCCTCGATCAACTTCACCATCGTCGTCAGCAAAGAGGATGTCCAGTCGCTGATGTCCGAGGTGAAGAAGTTGCTCGGTGATCGCGAGGGCATCTCCATCAGGCCCGTCGGTGACCGGGTGATCTTGGACGGACGCGCCTTTACCAGTGAGGATTTCAGGCGGGTCAACGATATCGTCAATCTATATCCCCAGGTCAAGAGCTTCGTCAAGGTGAACCCCAACGCCAAGAAACTGGTGGCCAACCAACTCAACCTCGAGTTGCAGAAGGCAGGCCTCAAGGACGTGGAGGCCAGCGTCGTGGGAACGAAGATCTTCCTGGAGGGCTCGGTCGAGTCGAAGGCGGATCTTCAAAAGGCCGAGATGATTACCAAGGCCATAGGAGAAGAGGTGGAGAATCTCCTGACCGTGGGCATCAAGCGCATGGTGCTGGTGGAAATAGATTTCGTCGAGATCAAGAAGAGCGGCACCGACCACATCGGTATCAAGTGGCCGCTGGACATCGACGGCACGGCGACCGTATCCGTCAGCACGGCTCGTATCCTGGAAGGGCCCGGCGCCAACGGCACGACCTTGGATGCCAATAGTGAAGGATTAACCAACTTCGGGTTCGGGTTCATGTTCCAGGACGGATACGCCCGCGTCCTGGCCCAGCCGAAACTCGTCTGTGCCAGCGGGGAGAAAGCAGAGTTCTGGTCGGGCGGCGAGGTGCCCATTGTCGTCATCACCGCCCAGGTCGTCAGCATCGATTACAAGAAGTTCGGCGTGATCCTGAGTATCACCCCGGTCGCTGACCGCCACGGCAACATCCAGATGGATGTTTTCGCCGAGGTTAGCGACATCGACCGCTCGATCGGTTTCTCTGGTCAGGGTATTGACGTGCCGGGGTTCGTGCGTGACAACTGCAAGACGAACGTAACCGTCAGGCACGGCCAGACAATCGTGCTTGCCAACCTGTTCCACATCGCCGAGGAGAAGAACGTTGCCAAGGTTCCCCTGCTGGGGCACATTCCCATTATCGGCGAGTTGTTCAAGTCGAGAATCTTCAAGGAAAAGAAGGCCGAGTTGTGCGTCTTCGTCACGCCGCGGATCGTCAACCCGGACACTCCCAAGATCCTGAAGATGATCGCCGATATCAAGAGTCGTTACAAGCGGGCCAAGAGTGAAGTGGGATTCGGCATTTTTGATTGATTACACCTTGTTCTGCGATATTGCTCCTGGAGGCGTGGACAGATGCTCAGCCTGATGATTTCCGAGAAGGGCGGCTCATCAAAGCAGCGTGACTTTCAAAAAGGGGAGATAACCATCGGTCGCGTTCAGGGTAACGATATCATCCTGCCTCGCGGCAATGTGTCCAAGAAACATGCCCGTATCGTCGAACGTGACGGTAAGGTGGTCGTTCTCGACCTGAAGAGCACCAACGGAACACTGGTCAACGGAAAACGAATCGGCGCTCCGCAGGTGGTTCACGCAAGAGACGAGATCCAGATCGGTGAATTCGTCATCAAGTTGTCGGAGAAGGACGAAGTCGCGCGGGAGAAGCCCACATCCAAGGCGAAGCGCAAGCCCACCAGCCGTAGTGTGCGCAAACGCCTGGACCGGGATCCCGAAGACGACTCCGACGCAGAGGAGCCGGAGTTGCTCGATGAGTTCGACGAGGTGTCTTCGACCTCGATCGATTCCGAAGCGCTAGAGCCCGAACCGGTGCCCGAACCGCCTAAGATAAAAAAGCGCAAGCTCGATCCGAAATTGGCGAAATACTCGGAGCTGCAACGGGACGTTCACTCACGCTTGATCGAGTACCTCGACCTGCGGCGCCTGGATCTCGAGCAGCTTGGCGACGAGGAACTCTGGGATCAAACCGAGCGGGCCATCCGCAACATCATCACCCAGATGGAATCCGACGGAGAGCTTGAGAGCTGGGTGGACATCGAGGTCCTGGTCAAGGATGTCATCAACGAGGCGCTCGGGCTCGGGCCGCTGGAAGACTTTTTGGCCGACCCGACCGTCAACGAGATCATGGTCAACCACGCCAACCAGATCTACATCGAGCGCGACGGCAAGCTCGTTTTGACCGACAAGATCTTTTCTTCAAATCAGGCGGTTCTCGGCGTCATCGAACGTATTGTCGCCCCCATAGGCAGGCGCATCGATGAGAGTTCGCCCATGGTCGACGCCCGCTTGAAGGACGGTTCGCGAGTCAACGCCATCATTCCACCACTGGCGCTCAAGGGTCCCAGCATCACTATCCGCAAGTTCAAAAAAGAGGCCATGTCGATCAGCCAGCTGGTCCGATTCGGGACCCTCACGCCCGGGATGTCCGAGTTCTTGGAGATGTGCATCAAGGCGCGCAAGAACGCGATCGTCTCCGGCGGTACCGGCTCTGGCAAGACGACGACACTCAACTGTCTTTCGGCCTACATTCCGGAGAGTGAGCGAATCGTAACCGTCGAGGACGCGGCCGAGTTGCAGATCCACCAGGATCACTGGGTGTCACTCGAGTCGCGCCCGCCGAACATCGAAGGCAAGGGCCAGATATCTATTCGCGACCTGGTGCGTAACTGCCTGCGTATGCGCCCCGACCGCATCATCGTGGGCGAGTGCCGCGGCGGCGAGGCCCTCGACATGCTGCAGGCCATGAACACCGGCCACGACGGCTCGCTGACTACCGTACACGCGAACTCGCCGCGCGACGCGTTGTCGCGTCTCGAGACCATGGTCCTCATGGCGGGAATGGACCTGCCGGTCAGGGCCATCCGCGAGCAGGTGTCATCCGCCGTCGACATAATCGTCCAGCAAACGAGATTTTCAGACGGCTCGCGCAAGGTTACATACATCTCGGAGGTGACCGGCATGGAAACCGACATCATAACCCTCCAGGATATCTTTTATTTCAAGCAAGAGGGATTCGACAAGGACAACAGGGTAAAGGGTCGTTACGTGGCGACCGGCTTCATACCCAAGTTCTACGATGAACTGCAAAAACGCGGAATTCCGGTAAACATGGACATCTTCCGCGAGCAGTAATACGTCCAAGCAAGCAGACTCTCAGGTGGTTGTGCCATGGCCAAGATAGTTCTATCCGACCCCAGCGGTCGCGAAAAGGTGTACGAGCTAACGTCCGAGCCGCAAGTGTGGGGCAGAGGTGAGGACTCGGACGTCATCCTCGGTTCCCGCAGTGTCATCAGGCATCACATGCGTATCTGGGAAGACGGCGACAAGGTGATGGTGGAGGATCTCTCCGGGGGCAAGGGGATCCTGCTGGACGGTGAGCCGGTTTCAGGCACCTTCGAACTGGAGCCCGGCCTGGAAATGGAAGCCGGTGTTTTCGTTTTCAGGATTCACGGGGTCAACCTGACCACCGCAGTTGACGCTGAAGTGCCGGGAGAAGAAAAGCCCGTGCCCATCCTGGTTGGCACCAGGGGATCGACCAAGGGGATCGAGATCGAGCTTCAGGAGGGCGACAATGATGTCGGGAGAGATCCCTCCCTGTATGTCGTCATCGATGAGCACTCGATATCGCGCCTGCATGCCAGATTGACTATCAGCCAGGGCGGGACGGGCGGAGCCCGCCTGGTGGACATGCACAGCTCCAATGGCACTTTCGCAAACAAGAAGAAGATCGACGAGATCGAGTTGCAGTCCGGGGACATCATTCGCTTTGGCAGCGTGGAGTTCAAGTTTCTCTATGGAAAGGAGACATCCGCCGCCGCGGCTGTCATGAAGAAGAGAAAGTTGCTGCTGATCGGCGTAGGCGGCCTCGTCGGCCTGTTTGTGATCATCGGTGTGTGCGCCAAGTTGAGAGGCGGGCACGGGGGACAGGCCGGGCCGGCCGGGCCCGTGGAGGAGGAGGTCCCGCTGGAAATTCGTGTCGATCAGCACCTCAAGGCGGCGCGGGGCGCGATGGAACGCCTCGATTGGAAAACAGCCAAGAAGGAAGTTGGGATCGCCAAGGATCTCCTGCCGATATCGAGCGAGGTCAGGAAACTCGAGAAGGTCGTCGACAAAGAAATGACCAACAAGGGGCTTTACAAAGACGGTGTGAGCCTTTACGACCTGAGCAAGTGGAACGAGGCCCTGGAGGTGTTCGAGAAAATACCGCAGGGCAGTGCTTACTTCGCCAAGGTCAAGTACAAGATCTCGGAGATTGTCGAGAAGCAGTCCAAGTATCATTTGGGAGAAGGCAAGGGCTATTACCGGGCTCAGCAGTACCGAAAAGCCCAAAAGCACTTTATCGCCTACATGGGTTTGAAGCCTTGTGACAAGAATATGTACGAAAAGTGGCTCAAGAAAACCGAGGCGCGGATGCGCCACTTCGAGATCAGGTATAAGCCTTACAGTTACAATTGCACGGATGCAGCGCAGGAGAAGAAGTCGTCAGTCGATACAGGCCTGGATCCTGTGGACTTGTTGAAGGCCAAGTATCAGGATAAGGGCATTTTCGAGGCCATTGAGCTGTACTTCAAGGGCAAGGCGGAACTGTCGATTAACAAGCTGCGCAAGATCAAGGTCATGTCAAACGATAAGAAGATCGTCGAGCAGGCCAAGTTGCTCGAGCGGGTGATGATGATAGTCACCGGAAAATACAGCGAGGGGACGGGGTTGTTGCTGCAGGGTGAGTTGAAAAAGGCCAGGGATACGTTCCATGCCGTCCTGGCAAACGACAATAAAATCATGCCCCCGGGCGCGAGAAGCTTCTACCGTAACAACGTTGGAAGTCAGCTGGCGAGCAGGTTGTACAAACAGGGCCTGGAAAAGTACAACCGCAAGGAATGGATCAAGAGCTTCGAGTTCTGGAAGGAATGCCTGGATGTCAGCCCCGATGATCGTAACTGCATGCAGGGGCTGATCAACCTCGAGTCGGTTGCGGAGGAAGCACTCGACTACGCCCACCAGCTTGAAATCCGCAAGGACGAGGATGCATTTACCGTCTGGAAGCAGGTCATGCAGATGACCCGTCCGGAGTCCCTGCCGTACAAGAAAGCGAACCTGAAAATGCGGGAATACGAATAATAGTCCCTACAGCTTTGGTTTCACATCCGCCTTGGCCTTGCCCGAGCGAATCTCGTCGAGCTTTTTTCTCATGGCGGCCACCAGTGCCTGGTAGGACTCTTTCTTGATCTTGCGGTTGAACTCGCCGCGGTAATGCCGTACCAGGCTCACGTCCCCGAACTCGACGTCGAAAATCAGCCAACTGCGCTGCTTGAGGTACAGGTGAAATGTCAGATCCTCGCTGACGGTTTTGCCCTTTTTGTTCTTGGCGCTGGCCACTGCCGTCACGTCAGCCTGGGCTTCGTCCTCATTGATCTCCTCGTCTTCGTACTCCATCTTGAAGTCTATGTTCTTGCTGATGGTGGATGTGTACGAAGCCTCGATCAAGTCGCGTAGCAGCCTTGTAAACTCCTCTTGCTCCTCGGAAGTGCGCTCTGTCCAGTGCGGGCCCAGCGAACGTCTTGACAGCTCATGATAGTCGAGAAAGTCATCGACGACCTTTTTCAGCTTTTCTTTTTGCTGTTTCGCAGCAGGCGATCCCTTCTTGACCTTCTTTCTTAAAATAACGCGAACCTTCTCCGCGCTCTCCCGAATCACCTGCTGCGGTGAAACAGCGGCCCACGCCACGGGCGCCGTCGAGAAACCGGCAAGAATGATGATGGCCGTTATTGTGGTTTTCATTTTCAGTACCATTAATATCCTCATGTTTTTTTGACGCCGTCACCCCTTCACTCATTCACTTTCCGTTTTTCGGCGCCCGGCTAAGATCTTCTCCGCTGGCGGCATGCAGGCGATCCAGGGCCACCAGGATATCGTGGCGTAGCTTGGTCAGCTCTATCTTTGAATTGGCATAGGCCGCGATAGAATCGAGGAGATCTTTTGTGTCCGAGATGCCTACTCCGTAGCTCATAAAGTTGGCTCGCATCCAGGCCTTGGCGGCCCGGTGCCCCTTCTTTTGGATCTTTTGGTTTGTATAGGTCGTGTGGACGTCTTCCAGGCGGCGGTCGATTTCGAGGCCGACGGCTTGCTCGGCCTGGTTGGCCTGGGCTTCGATTTTCGATAAAGACGCTCTGGCCTCGGCCAGCCGGGCCAGCTTCTGGGGAATGTCCAAGGTAATGCGAAATCCAACCATCAGGGCACCGCCGTAAGTGGTTAGACCGGCATTCAAGAGAGGGTTTTCGATGAAGTCCTGCACCCATGACCACGAGCCCTGGAAGTAACCGCCCACGAAGAAGTCGGGATAGAAGCCGGCCTTTTCGATCTCCACGGAGGCCCGGCGCGCTTCGAGGCCGGCTTCGAGCATGGCAAGTTCCGGGCGCCTCGCCCGGGCCCGCGCCAGGTAGGCGGTGCGCGGTAGTGTCTTGAAGTCAGGCGCTTCCAACTCCACCACTAACAACTGCCGTTTCGTTCCCAGATCCTCGATACCGGTGAGGAAACGTAAAGCGGCCAAGGCCACCGCCTGTCCGCTGCGGGTCTGGGCCAGCAGGGACTTTACCCGGGCGGCATAGTAACGCAGCTTGAACAGGTCGCGGTCGGTGACGTCTTCGTTCAGATCATCGAGCATCTTGATCAGCTTCTTTTCGACTTCCTTGATCTTCTTGTCTCCATCCTCGAGCACTTCGACTGCCGAGCCGGCCAGCAGCCAGCCGTAGTAGGCCCGGCGCACCTCCAGGGCCACTTCCTGCCGCGCCCGTTCGATTCCGGCCCGGCCGGCGCGCATGCCCGCGGCGGCGGCCTGCTTGGCCGAGGAGATCTTGCCGAAGGTGTAGATCGGCAGGTAACCCTCGATCTTGCCTCCCATGGCCAGGCCGAGGTTGCCGAAATCGAAGTCGCCGCCCTTCGACGCCTGGCTGATTTCGATGCCCAGGCAGCCGGGATCGTTGTCCGGATCGCAGGCCAGGCGCCGCTCGCTGACCGGTCCGCCGATCATGCCCTCGATCTTGATGACCGGAAACCATAGCCAGCGCGCCTGGTCGAACTTGGCACGGTACTCGCCGAGTTCGGCCTGCGCCGCCAGCACCCGCCCGTCATGGGCTAAAGCCGTGTGCAGCAAATCATCCAGTGAAAAAGCGGCATTTTCACCGGCCTTGGCACCTATAGTGCACAGCGCAACGAACAGGACGCCGATAGACGGCATGTTTCTCACGTAACTCCTCCGTGCAGGTGGACTGAGCGTAGGCAACGCAAGGGCCCGTGTCAACAATGTTTGACTTGTGTTTGACATCTGCGTGTGTTGCCCGGAGGATATCGGGTATGGCAGGCAAGTCGAAGAGCAAAATTGTGCGCGTGTTGGAGAAGTTGAGCCGACAGCAGGGCAAGACCATGCTTGCGCGTCTGGGGCGCGGACGGCCATTTCGCACGTTGGTGGCTACCATCCTCTCGGCCCGGGTCAGAGACGAGGTTACCGAGACGGTCGTGCCCGAGGTGATGCGGCGTTGGCCGGACGCTGAGAGCCTGGCGCGGGCCAGGCCGCGGGATGTCGAGCACGTCATTCGGCGCATCGGCCTCTATCGGGTCAAGAGCCGCCGACTGGTCGAAGTGGCGGGCCGGTTGGTGCGCGAGTACGGTGGGCGTGTGCCGAACAGCTTGGAAGAGCTAGTCAAGCTTCCGGGCGTGGGTCGCAAGACGGCGGGCTGCGTGGTCGTCTACGCCTTCGGCGGCACGGCCTTGCCGGTGGATACCCACGTCCACCGCATCTCCAATCGGCTGGGCTGGGTTCGCACCAAGGTTCCCACGGCCACCGAGCGGGCGTTGCTCGATATTGTGCCCGAAGAATGGCAGGCGCGGGTCAACGACCTGCTGGTTCATCATGGCAAGACTATCTGCAAGCCGTTAAACCCAGACTGTGACGCCTGTCCGGTGTCAGGTGATTGCCCGTATTGGCGAGGTAGAAAATGAGGGTTGTTATCGCGGGGTTAGCTGCTGCTGCGGCTATATTTTTGAGTAGTTGTTCCTCGGGTGGCACGGACATTCTTGATGCCGGCGATGAGCCTGCAATCGATGCCGGGTGGGACGGGCAGGCCTGCTGCGATGACGGACAGGTTGATGCCGGCACAGATAGCGATTTCGACGCGGGTTACGATGCTGGAGTCGATGCTGGTCATGACGCTGATAACGATGCGGGAGTCGATGCCGGCGGGGACGGGGACGGAGGCACGAGAATTCCATATTGTTACCAGGCCTGCGCCACGCCGTCCGACTGTGCGCAGGGCTGGGCGCCCTGGGATGCGGACAACTATGCTTGCACCGACGGCACCTGCATTTACACTGGTTGCAACTCGGACGGCGAGTGCCAAACGGTGCCGAACATGGAGAACTACGTTTGCCGAATAGTAGCACCGAGCGACATTCGCCTGTGCATCATGTCATGTGTCCAGCCACTCGACTGCTCTGCCGGTGTTGCCCCCTGGGACGAGGACAACTATGCCTGTGACGATGGCGCTTGCAGATACACGGGTTGCAATTCGGACGGCGAGTGCCGGTCGGTGGCCAACATGGAAGATTATGTGTGCCGGGTTCCTCCCCTTGGAGACGTTGCCCAGTGTCTGCCAAGCTGCACAACGGCTGCCGACTGCGACATGGGCAGTGCCGCCTACGACGCCGACAACTACGGCTGTGAAGATAGTCTGTGCGTCTATATCGGTTGCAACTCAAACGCGGAATGCGACGCATCCAACCCGTCGCACTCCATGGTCTGTCGCCCGTCACCTGATTGAAGTTGATTACCGCCTGCTACGTATGACATCATCCGGACATGCCCGAAGTGAACGACGTTGAAAAGAGATGGCCCGCTATCGCCGCCTGGGGCGCGTTCGGACTGCTTGCGCTCTTCTACCTTTCACTCAAATCGTTCTGTTTTCACTGGCAGGTGGGGGACGAGAACATCTACTTCTACATGGCCTGGGCCACGGTCGATCACGGGGCCTTGCCTTACGGCGACTTTTTCTTCGCCCACCCGCCGCTGCACATATTGCCGGGCATGGCCGTCTTCGGCCTGCTCGGGTTCGGACCCGTCAGTGTTCGCCTGATTCCCATCGGCGCGACCTTGGTGGGGGCTTTTTTTCTCTTCCGGCTTGCCCGCGCGCGTATCGGAAACATCGGCGCGGCGGCGACCGTTTTTCTGTATCTGACGGCCTTCTCGCTGATTCGCGCCTCGACGCACTGGACCGGGATCAACCTGGCGGTCATGTGGAGCGTGCTCGGACTGTGGGCTCTTCATCGCAAGCGGCCGGCAACGGCCGGAGTGTTTCTGGCAGCCGGGGTCTGCACCGGTAACTACGTTATGCCCGGGGCAATCATGATGGGCATGTTGGCTTTCCTCGATTCGCGCAGGGCGGGTCTGCGCTACCTGCTCGGGTTCGCGGTCCCCTGGGCCTCGATACAGGCGCTGGGGCTGGCGCTTGGCGGTACGGCATACCTCAAGGCGGTGTACGCCTATCACCTGCTCAAGCCGCAGGCCGCGGGAGCTTCTTACAAGATGTCGGTCAGGGTTTTTGGCGACAACTTCGCTTTATTTCTTGGCGTGCTGCTTGGGCCGCTGATGGCCGCCCTGGACGGCTTTCTGGGCCGGGCTTCCGGCAAGCGTCCCGAGCGGCAAGAACTGGTACAAGGCCAGGACGGGTCGTGGTTGCGGCGCTTCTTCGCCTGGTGGCGGGTTCGCCTCGTCGAGACGGGGCCCGCCGGCCTGGCCCGCGTGGGCGCACTGTGGGCTTTGGGCTATGTGTTGTTCATAGCCATGCTGCCGCGCGTGTTTCCATTTTATTTCCTGCTCATGTTTCCGGGCATGGCCCTGGCCGGAGGATATGCAATCGAGTGCTGGGTACGGAACTCCGGCAATCTTGTCGCCGGGGCGAAAGAGAGAGGCAAATACTTCTGGGAGGCGGCCGCAATACTGATCATGCTCTTGGTTGCCGTCGGAATGGGATATTTCGTTCGCGTGCCGATCCAGCGAACCCTGCTTCCTCGATACACGCGCAGCCACGACAAACCGATGAAGTGGTCCGACGGCCGCCTGCCGGGATTTGTCAACCGCGCTTTCAGGTCGTGTTGCTTCGATGACGTGGCCATGGCCTACACGTCCTACGGGACAATACAGGAGATTCTCTATCACGAGAGCCGCTATTTCGAAAAGGCCGAAGAGCTTGCCGGCTACGTCCGCGAGCACAGCAACCCCGACCAGTCCATCTTCGGCGACTCCTCGACGGCCGGCCTTGTGGCTCTACTTTCCGGCCGGCGCCTGGCGGCCGACTTCGCCGACACCAACGTGATGCGTTTTCGTTCCGGTGTGACCCTGGCTGAAGACGCCATAGGCAAGATAGACACTCCCAAGCTGGCTTTAGTCTTGGCTAGCGGCTCACTCCGCCGCGGCCCGGACGGCAGCGAGCGCCCGCGTTTCGGACATTTTGCAAGCCTGCCAGGCTTCTGGCGCTGGATGAATGAGAAGTTTCAGGTTGTCTTTCGCACGCGGGATCGAACCAAGGGCTGGTTCTTTCTATTGGGAAAGAAACAAGGTTCCTAGACCAACGACCGAAGCTGGACCGAATTCAGAATCCCTCGCGCCCCGGTTTCTTGACGTAGAAACGCAAGGCTTGCGAGGTGGCCAGCAAGGCTGCCTTTTTCAGCGCCTTGCCCAGGCCGCAGTAGTCGGCGGCGTTTCCGGTTGTAAAGTGAACCCGGACCGTAGCGCGTCTGAACTTTTTGTCGGTGTGCAGGTCGATGCCGCTGCTGGTGTCCATTACCGCCAGAAGCTGCAGGGCGGCATCGGCGCTTTCCGGCAGGCTGGTGCGGCCGGAGGCCCGGTTTGCGAAACGCAGCACATGGACGAAAGACCAACTGGCCCGTACGCGCGGCAATGAGCGGATACTCTTCTCAATGGAATCGATCGAAAGCACATTGCCAGGATCCAACAGGCAGTCGTCCCGCCCGCAGTCCGCGCCGATCTCGATCACCCCGCCCCCTCGCAGGCTGTCATCGATGATCTTCAAGGCGGCCAGCGATGTTTCCGTTTTCCATGTCAGAGACTCGCGGGCCGCGACGGGGTATTCGGAAAGCGTCGCTCGCAGGCCAGCGGACGACGTCCTTGCGAGTTCAAGCAGGCGCTTGCGGATCTCGGCGCGTGCATTTGCCTTGGACGTCGGCAGGAGCTTGACGATCAAGGCGCTGACCCGCAAATCGGGCGATAGCAGCGCCGGGTCGATCAGGCCTGCAAAGCGCCCGACGCGAGCCAGCCGCCCGCCGCGATCGAGGCCCTCGGGAGGCATGAACGGCTCGGCCGAGACTCCCAGGTCGCCCGGTACCAGCACCTGCTCGTCGGTGATGCTCTGGATTGAGAGCACGCCGCGGATTGCATGAATCTTGCGGTAGAGTTCGTCCAAGCCGGAGATGATATCCGGGGCCAGGATGTCGGCGGCTTGAATCACCAGCGCAAAGCCGGCCCGACTGGACTGGCGCGCTACGGCCTTTTGGCAGCTCGGAGTGACCGGCACCGAAGCGATGACGACGGCATGATCCATCGTCGGCGCCTTGACCCGCGTCTCGGGTGTTGCGCAAGCGATCATGGCCAGCGCGGACCACAGGAACAAGATCACCGCCGGGCTCTTTCCGCTACCAATGCGGACGAACGCGTTGCTGGCTCGAGGAGTCAATCTTCCACGTAGGCGGACAAGAGCTGGGCCTGGTCGAAGACCTTCGAGCGATGGCAGCCCCAGACATTGCATAGGCCGACGACCTTGTCATCGGAAAGATCGGGCGTAAGATACAGCTTGACCAGTTGGCCGTCTGCCGAGCAGGAGCATGGCACCAGCGGTTTCAGCTCTTCCTTGCATATCGGGCAGGCGATCGTGAGGTGCTCACCATCTTTGAAATCCTGTTTGCCCCTGCGGCCGTGGTCGCCATGAAAAGGGCTGATGATGACCGCACCGGAGCTTTTTGCGTCTGAGACCAACAGGCTGATTCCCGGTTGGCCGTCGAACAGTTCGTCCTTGTTGAATATCAGGTTGTGCCCATTGTGACAGAATACCTGGGTGACCTGAATGATCACATCGTCGACTTCACGGATGTGTGAATCGGCGGACGGCCCCGCAGACTCTGTTGGACGGTGAAGCTTGCCCTTGTCTGTTTTACTGGTCACCTGAACCTCCGCTTGGAAATGCTTGATTCGGCAAGTATATCCATAAGGCGCGCTGCGCGCAAGGCTCATAGAAACTCTTGCACCCTGGCCATGGCCTCCGCCGGAGTCCGGGCCCTCTTGACCAGGCCGGCCCGCTCGGCAGCGCCGGCGCTCGGGCCGGGATCGAAGCCCAGAAGCACCAGAGGTCTCCCGTTCTTCAGGGCCATGCCCACCTCGCTGAGCGTGCCCGCCCCCCCGGAGCAGGCCACGACCACGTCGGACGACAGCACGTTGACCAGATTGCGTGCGTCGGCAAGATTGGTTGCGATGGAGATGTCGACGAAGGCCGAGCAGTCATCGGGATCCGGCCCCGGCAGCACACCCACGACCAGGCCGCCGGCTTCGTGCGCGCCCCGGCTGGCGGCGTCCATTACCCCGGACGGCTGGCCGCCGGTGAGTAAAACGAAGCCGGCCTCGGCGATGCGGCGGCCCAACTCGGCGGCCATCTCCGAAGTCGGCCCGTCCACGGTCGCGCCCCCCATCACGCCCACGATCCTGCGCCGCTTGATCCCGGCCATCATCAGGCCCTCCCTTCTGCGTCGAATACCTGATAGCAGCATAGGAAGATAGCCCCCGGCGGTCAAGCAGCGGTTGTGGCCGACGGCGCGATATGGTAATTATCCCCGGCGGGGTGGAAGGAGCGCGGGATGAAGAAAGACTTCGATCGTTTCAGCGGCACGAGCCAATACATTACCTCGCCGGAGCTGCGCCACTCGGTTAACGTGGCGGCGGCACTGGGTCGGCCGCTTCTGGTCAAGGGCGAGCCGGGCACCGGCAAGACGCTTCTGGCCTACGCCATCGCCGAGGATCTCGGGCTCGAATTGATCAGCTGGAACGTCAAGTCGACATCGAAGGCTATAGACGGTCTCTATGTCTACGACACCGTCAAGCGGTTGCAAGACAGCCGCTTCGAGGACAAGGACGTCTCGGATATTCGTCAGTATATCAAGCTGGGACCGCTGGGTATGGCGCTGACAGCGGATAAACAGGTCGTGTTATTGATAGACGAGATCGACAAGGCCGACCTGGAGTTCCCCAACGACCTGCTGCACGAACTGGACATGATGGAGTTCGTCGTGGTCGAAACCGGAGATCGCCACGTCGCCAAGCAGCGGCCGATCGTGATCGTCACCTCGAACAGCGAAAAAGAGCTGCCGGACGCCTTCCTGCGACGCTGTGTCTTCCACTTCATCCAGTTTCCAGATCAAGCGCTGATGACCCGGATCATCGGTGTGCATCATCCCGATATCGGAAAAAAGCTGCTCGATCAGTGCCTGCAGAAATTTTACTATATCCGCTCTTTGGACGGCTTGCGCAAGCGCCCCTCGACCTCCGAGCTGATCGACTGGATCGGCGCGCTAGTCCAGGCCGGGATCAGCCCGGCGGAAGTTTCGAAGGCCATTCCGTTCTTGGGCACCTTGATCAAGCGCAAGGAAGACATCGAGATCGTCGAGCAAGGCGGCAAGCCGGCTACCCGCCAGCGGGGCATCTGGCCCTAGCTTTCGATCCGGCCAGCGGGGATACAGGCGATCATGCCACTTTCCAGACAGATCGGGGACGGTGATCAAGCGGGCATCTTTCTCGATTTCTTCTATCGTCTAAGGGACAGCAAGGTTCCGGTCAGCCTGAGCGAATGGCTGACGCTCATAGAGGCGCTGGCGCTGGGGCTGCACGGTTCGTCGCTGATAGGATTCTACTCGCTTTCGCGTTCGCTGCTGGTCAAGGACGAGGCTTACTTCGACGAGTTCGATCGGGTTTTCGCCGAGCACTTCGAGGGTGTAGTGGATCTTTCGGCGATCGAGAAAGATGTCTGGGAGTGGCTCGAAAATCCCATCCAGCCCTTCCAACTAGACCCGGCTTTGAAGAAAGTTCTCGACAGCGTCGACGTCGAGCGTCTGCGCGAGCTTTTTGAGCAGCGCCTGCGCGAGCAGACCGAGCGCCACAATGGCGGCAATCGCTGGATTGGCACAGGCGGCACCTCGCCTTTCGGGCACGGCGGCTACCACCCGGGCGGAATACGCGTGGGCGGGCAGGGTCGCTTCGGCTCGGCCGTCCAGGTGGCCGCGGCCCGCCGCTTCCGCGAGCAGCGCCACGACCTGGTGCTCGACACGCGCCAGCTCTCGGTGGCCTTGCGCAAGCTGCGGGCACTCAAACGCAGAGGTCTGGCTGATGAATTGGACATAGACGGCACCATCGACAAGACCGCCCGCGCGGCCGGCGAACTGGAGTTGGTCTTCAGACCCGAGCGACGCAACGATCTTCGTCTGTTGCTGGCCATGGACGTTGGCGGTTCGATGGAACCTTATCGTCACCTGGTCGACCTGCTTTTCTCGGCGGCCCACGCCGCGCGGCACTTCAAGCGATTCGAACACGTCTATTTCCACAACTGTATCTACGGCGAGGTCTACAAGGACGCGCTTTTCCAGGAGGCGATCCCGACCCAACGCCTGATCGAGCAACTGGATGCCGATACGCGCCTGGTGCTGGTGGGCGACGCCTACATGTACCCGGGCGAGCTGACCGATCGCTACGGGGCCATACAATGGGACGATCGCAACGATACTCCGGGCTACGTCTGGCTCGAACGTTTGGCCGAGCGCTTCAAGCACTCGGCCTGGATCAATCCCATGAGCGGTCGCATGTGGCACGCGCCCTCGGTGCGCCTGATATGCAACCTGTATCCGATGGTAGAGCTGACCATCGAGGGAATAGAATCGCTGGCTGGAGAACTTGGCAAGTGACGATTATGAGCGAGTAACGACGGGGTAGTGGTTGAACTCAGTCAATCTTCCAGTTCGCGATCTGCAGAGATGGAACCCGCTTGAATTCAGACAGATTGTTGGTGACAAACCGCGCCCCGATGCTGATTGCCGTGGCCGCAATGAGTAAGTCCATCGGTCCAATGAGATTTCCTTTTGAAGAAAGAATCTGCTTGATGCGGCCGAATTGCTGAGCGGCTTCGTCGCCGAAGGGAATCCGCTGAAGAGGCTCCAGGAAAGCCTTGACACGCTCCTGGTTCTTCTTGGGTCTCGCCGAGTGCAGCGCACCGTAGTATAGTTCCGCGATTGTGATGGCCGAAGTGCCGACCATACTCCTCGGCACCTCGCGCAGTCGTCGCTCGATGCCGGTTGCCCGGCCGTTGAGCAGGTATATGCAGACATCCGTATCCAGCAAGTACATGCGCCTACTCTATTTCCGGCCGTTCGGCCTGCCGGCTGCCGGCTCGAATGTCTTTCAATATTTCATCCGGGTCCCTGCCGTCCTCCCAGCTGCCAAGCACCTCAAAAAAAGATTCCGGGAGCTTGTCGTCGAGTTGCTTCAAGATCACGTTCCGCACCCATGCCGATCGACTCATGCTGCGCCTGCGGGCCGCCTGGTCAATCCGCTTCGCGGTCTCGTCGTCCAAATACAAAGCCAACTGTGCCATCTTGCACCTCCCGGGCTATATTGCAAATATATACCCAAATATATTCTTAGTCAAGAGCAGTTGCAGCTTGCCGCTAGTCGTCGTTGCGCATATTCTGTTTTCATGCGTGTGCTCTTGCTCAACGCCCGCTTGTCTGATCGCGGGGGCGCCGATCGCTGGCTGCTTGGCGTGCTGGCCCGTCTGCAGGGCGAGGTCGAGACCCTGCTTGCAGTGGGGCACGTTCGAAAAACACTTCCCGCCGTGGAGCGCGGCCGACCGCCTGGCGGCCGATCCGGCCATGGCCCGCAAGCTGGGCCGTGCAGGCAGAAGACAAGTACGACGCGGCTTCGATCCAAAATGCCAGATGGATCTTCTATTGGAAGCCTACTCCCTGTTCAGAGCCTCGAGTATGTAACTTTACCAGTTCGACCTCTTTCGAACTGTGTTTTTCAGTCTCGACGAATTTGGCGTTTGCTATTCTTGCCTCTTGCGGTGCCCTTGATTGCCGTGGCCGAGAGGGGATCCTCGGGCCAGGCGTGTTTGGGGTAGCGGGCGCGAAGTTCTTTTCTTACTTCGGGGTAGGTGCAAAGCCAGAAGCTTCGTAGATCCGTAGTCTGCTGTACCGGACGCCGGGCGGGTGACAGCAGATGCATCAATAGCGGCACGCGGCCGCGGGCTATCGAAGGTGTTTCGGTCAGGCCGAAGACCTCCTGCAGGCGCACAGCCAGAACGGGTGATCCGCCGGGTTCCGTCGCCGGGTTGTAGTCCAGGCGGATCTTGCTGCCGGAGGGCACCCGGATGCTCTCGGGAAACTCGTCGCCGAGGAGCTTTAGTAGCTTGTAGTCCAGCCGCGCTTTGATCTCCTTGTGCCAGTCGATGCGTGTAAGCTCTGCAAAGCTGCTCTTGCCTCGGCATAGATCGGGCATCCAGGTCTTCAGTCCTTGGTCGCTCACATCGGGCCAGGGCTCTTCGGGCATTGCGCGTTTCGCAAAAAGCAGGCGAGCACGGAACTGCAGGCTTTTTTTATCCGGGCGGAAGATCTCGTCGAAGCGCGGTCCGGCTTCCCTGGCCAGGGCCGCCGATATCAACTCCGGGTCGACCGCCAGGCCGGTTTGGCGGCTGAGTTCCAGGCCGTGGAAACTTGTTTTGCGCACGCCGACGACAGCTTTTTTTTTCTCGTCGAAGACCGCGCCCTCGCTTGTCACAAGCTGGTCTGGAAACCGATCCGTGAGCATTTTGAACGTGACCTTGCTGGCCTTGCGCACCAGGGCCACGGAGTGCAAGCCGCGTTTGCCGGCGTCGGCCTCGATCGCAACGAACATCTCCGTGTCCCGGACACAGGATTCGCGGGCCAGGCGCACGCCCCTGCCTCCCACCATGACTGCCGAGTCGCTCTTGGCGGTGCGCCTGCGGCACAACCTGTCGGGATAGGCGGATAACAACAACGACAGCAACTGATCCGCGCTTGCATGTGCCTGGCGGTTGGCCTTTTTTTCGGAGAGCAAGGGTAGCCTGAAAATTTGATCCCGGGCCCGCCTGACGGCCAGCGCCGCGGCCAGTATTATCCCTGAGCGTCTTGCCGCCTGGACCTCGAAGCCAGACCGTTCGAGTTCCTCGAAGCGCCCCATCCGCCAAAGTATGTCCGAGTCGGAAACTCCCGGCACATCGCTCAGGATGTCCCGCTCACCCAGCAGTGCCGCTAGTAGCGCGCCCTGGCGCAAAAAACCCATCCCGGTCGCGTGCAGCAGCATGGCTGCCACGCGGGGATGAGCCGGAATCGACGCTAAGCGCTTGCCCCTTTCGGTGAGCTTGAAGCCCGGCTCTTCCAACGCTCCCAGCATGACCAGCAATCGCAGCGAGCTTTCCATGACGGCGGACCGCGGCGGCTCGAAAAAGTCGAACTCACGTGGATCGCCGGGGTGGAAAGCGATCACGGCCAGCAACAGGCCGGCCAGGTCCAGCCTGCGGATCTCCGGCTGGTCGGCCGCGGCTAAGGCCCGCTGCTCGGGCCGGGTCCATAGGCGCAGCACTCGTCCCGCTGACGTCCTGCCCGCGCGTCCCGCGCGCTGTGCGGCGCTTTGCTTGCTGATGCGGATTGTCTCCAGCCGGTCCAGGCCGCTTGCGGGATCGTGACGCAGTTGCTTGCACAGGCCGCTGTCGATCACCGCGGTCACGCCGGGAACGGTCAGCGAGGTCTCGGCGATATTGGTCGAAAGGACCACCCGGCGTCCCGATCCCGGGCGCAGCACGCGGTCTTGCTCCTTGGCGGAAAGCGCGCCGTAAAGCGGCAGCACCTGTGCATCGTCGGGCAGGGGCCTGCTGGTCAAGTCTTCCCGGGTCCGCTCGATCTCGGCGGCGCCCGGAAGAAAAACCAGGATGTCTCCCTGCCGATCCTCTCGCAGCACGCGTCTGGATGCGGCCGCGGTCTTTTCCTGCAGCGGACGCCGGTCGGCAAGCTTGTCATACTCGATCTCGACTTCAAATGGGCGGTCTTCACCGGTAACGAGCGGACAGTTGCCGAGAAAGCGGACGATCGGCCCCGTCTGCAACGTCGCCGACATGACCACCAGGCGCAGATCGTCGCGCACATCCACAAGCTCGCGGCAAAAGGCTAAAGCCAGATCGACGTGCAGCGAGCGTTCGTGAAACTCGTCCAGGATGACACAGGCCGTGCCCTCCAGAAGTGGATCGGAAAGAAAGCGCCTGGTCAGGATGCCCTCGGTGACAACCAGGATGCGAGTGGCCCGCGAGGTTTTCTCGTCGAAGCGGATCTTGTAACCGACGGTGCGGCCCACGGGCTGGCCGAGGTTGTGCGCCATCCTGGCCGCGGCCGCCCTGGCCGCCATGCGCCGGGGCTGTAGAAGCAGGATCTGTCCGCCAGGGCAAATGCCCGACTCGAGAATGGCCGGCGGTATCCCGGTGGTTTTGCCGGCCCCGGCCGGAGCCGTCAGCACAACCGCCTGTGACGATCGCAACGCGTCTAAGAACTCGGGGATGACGCGGTCGATGGGAGGCATTGGCTCGCGAAAAAAGCTCGATCTTAGTTTGGCACGCAGGCACCCATATTGCCGCCCATCAAGACGCAGGTCCAGTCGCCCAAGACGGCGCAATCCGACGGCTGGTAGCATGGCACGGCGCACCACTGGCTGCCTTGTCCGTCGGGCAGAATGCACTGGAAGGGTCCGGGGCAGGGGAAGATGGCGCTACACATCCGGCTGCAGTAGCCCGGGTGACTCTCATCCAGCGGCAGGCACATCAGCCCCGACGAACAGCCGTCAATCAGACTGCAGGCCTCGCCGAATTGGTGCACGCCCTGCGGCAGGCAATAGCCTGTCGTACCGTTCTGGCCGGGATTGATGCAGGTGCCCCCCATGGGGCAAATGCCCATGGCCAGATCGCAAGAGAAGATGCAGTTTTGCTCCGGGTCCGATGTGGAACTCTGGATGCAGAACATGTCTGGCAGGCAGCTGCCGCTGCACTCGTCGAGGTAGCCGGGATAGTTGCTTTGGCACAAGTCGCCCGGCAGGCAGACGCTGTAGCCCTCGGCCAACTCTCGGCAGCAGCCCTGGGGAAAATCGATCGCGCAGTCGTCCGGGCTGTCGCAAGGGTACGAGCACAAGCCGTCGGTCGAACCGGGGTACTCGACACAGGCATAGGCGGCGCTGTAGTCGGCCGGGCAGCCGATGTAGAACCCGCAAGGTTCGCCGGCCCCCTCGCGGTGACCGTCGTAGACGCATTGCCCTGTTGCGCTGCACTGCCATCCGGCCTGGCAGGTGCCGCAGATTTGGCCGCAGACGGGGTCCGGCCCGCACTCCCGGCCCGTGCAGTTGACCTGGCAGGCGCCCGAGGTGGTCAGGTGGATGTAGTAGTTTTCGATGATCCCGTAGTCGCTGAACTCTTGGACCTGCACGTAGTAACGACCGGCCGACAACCCGGGCAGGTCAATGCGTGAGAACATGTCCTGGCCGCCGTCATCGTCGTAGGCGATCTGTGCGCCGTTCGCATCGTAGAGCCACATGACGGTGTCGCCGTACGATCCTGTCAGCTCGACGACGACTTCTCCGTCTTGATCCATGCTGAATACCCACCAGTCGTCGTCGCCCGAAGGGCACAGCGAGTGAGCCATGGGCTCGCCGGAGAAAATCGGCGTCGCCTGCACCATATAGTCATTCGGCTCGTAAACGTCCGGCTGGCAGTCCTGGTAGGGAACACATTGGCCCGAGGCGAAGTCGCAGCGGGTATCGGGCGGGCAGGAATGCGGCGGGCCCCACTCGAGGCAGGGATCGTTGTCATATTGGCCGCAGGAGACGAATGTCCAGTCGTCCCAGCACTCGTTCATTCCGTCCTGGCACTCGTCCTGGCAACCACCGCCGACGCACTGGCGAGCGTCCTCCGAGCAGCGCGTATCGCGCGGGCAGCGCTGGGGCGGCGACCAGTCGGCGCACGGGTCCTGGTCCCACTGTCCGCATTCGATATATTCCCTTCCGCTCAGGCAGCTGAAATCGCCCCAGTCGCAATCGTCGTAGCACTCGTTCGAGCAACGCCCGATGTTCCAGTCGCAGTAGCCGTCGGGCCCGCACATCATGGGCGGGCTGAATTCGGTGCAGCCGTCGCCGTTGAAATCGCCGCATTCGACGAATGAGACCTCATCCCAGCAAAATGACTCGCCCCAGAAGCACTCGTCCTTGCAGCCGCCCGAGCAGTAGCCCGTCGCCTGGTCGCAGACGGTTCCTTCCAGGCAGGGTTGTTTCGGGCCCCACTCGGTGCAGGGGTCGCCGTCGTACTCACCGCACTGGCTGTAGCTGTAGGCATCAGCGCAGCGGGATTCGCCCCAGGCGCACTCGTCGCGGCAGCCGGATGTGCAGCGGCCGCCGTCGCAGTACATATCGGCCGGGCAGGTGCCGCACGACCCCCCGCAGCCGTCGTCACCGCACTCCTTGCCGTCGCATTCGGGGGTGCAGCCGACGCAGGCCCCCTCGACGCAGCGCGTACCTGCCTGGCAGGGAACGGGACCGTTCCACTCGAGGCAACCGTCACCGTCTCCGTCTTCGCAAGTTACGATCCCGTTGCCCGAGCAGACTGTTTCCCCGGGGACCTTGCAGCGATCTTCGCAACCCGCGACACAGCGGCGCTGGTTGTCGCAGTGGTAACCCGTCGGGCACGTGCCGCACGATCCCCCGCAACCGTCAGAACCGCACTCGGCCCCGGCGCAATCCGGCGTGCAGATGGGGACGCACACGCCCGTCTGCGGGTCGCAGGCATAACCCACCTGGCAGTCCACACCCGCGCATTTCGCGCACAGGTCTGTTGGATCGACTATGCCGTCGCAATCGTTGTCCAGCCCGTCGCCGCAAAGCTCCGAGGCCCCTGGATGGACGCCGGCGTTGCTGTCGTCGCAGTCGTCGCCCGAGCAGTTCTTGCCCAGGTGGCCGTCTCCATCCTGGTCGCAGGCCAGGCAGTTGCCCTGGTGGCAAGTCTGTCCGGCGGGGCAGTCGCTGTTTGTGGAACAGACTCCGCCGCTGTCCTGGCAGACGCCGGCGACACATACCCGACCGTGCTTGCAGTCTGAGTCTGAATGGCAGCCGAAATCGTCAAGTTCGCCCCCGCCGCAAGCGGCAAGAGCCAAAAACACTATCGGACCGCAGGCCAGAAACACTCTTCGCACGCCGTTCATCGCAAACCTCCAACGTTGCCCGGCCGCCGGCCGGGCTCTCATCATCATGGCTTCGCTCGAGTCTAGCAGCTCCGGCAGGGAATTGGCAAGATTGCCCCGGTGTTGCTCAGCGCTCGAGGTAGCGCGTCGTGAAGTAGTCGTCGGGCACGTCGAGCCTGAGTTGGACCTTGTCCATCTTGAGTTCCGAGCGGCGCTTGTTTTGCTTGTTGACCATGATCATGTGCATCGGCCGATAGCGGTGCTTGTTGGTGTCGATCTCCTTGATCTCGGGCGCGTCGAGCTGCTTGTGCAGATCGCCGTCCAGGTCGTAGTAAATCGCCTTGCGCATGGTGTAGTCGGCCTTGCCGATATAGCTGGTCTTCTTCGAAAAGCCGTTTTCCTCGGCGATGTCGTTGTTTTTGGGAACCGATTCGATCACCCAGCAGTCCACCCCGCCGGCTTTCTCGCTACGCACGATCTTGTGCTTGAAATCCTCCACTACCGGCGGAGTGATGTCGGCGTAGGTGAACTCGGAGCCCATGAAGCTCTTGGCTTTTTCCGAAGCGACGATACGGCGCGATTTGCGTAAAGCCGGCAGGTAGAGCCACATGTCGTCAGTCTTCTTCTCGTAGTCGTAGGTCAGCAGGCCCGTGCCCTTGACGTCGGCCGGCGTCAGGAAGCGGATCAGGCGCTTCTCGGTGGCTCCGTCGTCGTAGAGCTTGCTGACAGTGGCGGTCTTGCGCACCCGCTTGTTGCCCCGGGCGTCGTAGATGATCAGGCTGGCCACCGCCTCGGCGCCATCGAGCTTTATGGCCTTGAATGCCTTGTGCATTATTTCTTCCGCGCCGGGTTCGGCTGCGGAAGCAATTGCGGCCAGAGATGTGATTGCAATAATTGTGGTCAATGTACGTTTCATTCAGTCCTCCTGATATTCTCGGGTTCAAGGAATTTCGGGCGCAGCAGCAAACAGACGGCCGGTAGCAGCCATAGCGCACCCAGCAGACAGGTGCCGATCGAGACAATCACCAGGAAGCCGAAGAACTTGACCGGCATGAAGCTGGACGACAAAACCACCACAAAGCCCACCATGACGCTTAAAGCGTTGAAAACTATCCCGCGCCCGGTGGTCGTCAGTGTGATGCGCACCGCCTCGGCGGGCTCACGGCCCGCCCGGCGCTCGACCCGGTAGCGCCACAGAAAGTGGATGGTGTAGTCCACACCCACCCCGATCATGATCGAGGACAACATGGCGGTAGCGATGTTCAGCTCGATGCCCAGGTAGCCCATCAGGCCGAACAGCAGGAGCATCGAAAGGGTCAGCGGAATTACAGCCAGCAGGCCGGCCACCACGGAGCGAAACAGCAGCATCACCAGCAGGCTGACCAGCAGCAACGAGAGCGACAAGCTGGTGACTTGTCCCTGGATGATCGCGTCGACCAGTTCCGAGAGAAGATCGACGAAACCGCCCACCAGCGGGAACATGCCCTTGGGGCGTTTCTTGATATCCGCGTGGATGAACTTCATCACCCGCTTGACGGCCTCGGTGCTGAGCGTGTTGATGCGCGCGGTAAGCTGGGCGTGCTGGTAGTTGAAATCGACCATGCGCTCGAAGTCCTCTGGATCGCCGGACATGGAGTAAAGGAGGAAATATTGCGCCACGGCATCGGCCGAGTCGGGTATACGGTCGGGGCGGGGATCGTCGGTGTTCAGCACGCGATTCATCTTGCGCACAACCTTGGCGACAGAGCTGGTCTGGCCCACCTCGGGCAGTGCGCCTAACTTCTTCTCGAAGTCGTCTAGCTCAGTCAGCAATTTGGGATCCTTGACGTTGCCGCGGGCCACGATCGAGACCACTCCCGAGCCGCCGAAGTTCTTGTCCACTAAAGCCGCCGAGACTGCAACCGGCGCGTCCTTGTCGTAGTAGTTGATCGGATTGGTGTCCACTACCAGGAAATCGATGCCGACGCCTACCGCCGCCGAAATCACGACACCCATAACCAGCAAAGTCTTCGGGCGCCGGATGACCAGGGCCGCCATCGACGCCAGCATTCTTTCGAGGATGTGTTTCTTAGCGCCGCTAGTGCTGGTGCCCAGCACCGGGCGCGCGCGAGGCAATACGGCCAGCACGGCCGGGATGAAGGTCAGGCTGGCAAGTAAGGCGAAGGCCACTCCGGCGGCCGAGAGGATTCCCAACTGCTTGGCCGGGGTGACGATATGGCTTAGCAGGCATAAAAGCCCTGCGATAGTGGTTACGCCGGTCACCACCACCGGCGAGAGCAGCTCGTTTGTGACTTTCTTGGCCAACTCCTGCGGACCGAGATCAACGCCGGGGAAGTTTTCTTCCTGGTAGCGCGCCATTATATGTATTCCGTAGTCGTTGGCCACGGCGATTAAAATCACCGGCAGGATCACGGTGATCATCTGGATCTTCCAGCCCAGCAACGGGATTAGCCCCATGCTGAACAAGATGGCCATGACCACGACGATAAAAGGCAGCACCACCCCGCGAAGCTGGCCGAAACACAGGAAAAGAAAGACGAGCATGATCAGCAGGCCGATCGGTAAAAAGCGCTGCATGTCACGTTTGATGTCGTGGGAAACATTCACGCGAATGTAGGGCATGCCGGCGATGTACAGCTTTTCGGGGCCGGGGATGTCATGCTCCAGTTGTTTCATTGCCTCCAGCGTCGGCTCGTCCTTGGCATCGGCCTCGAGCAGGCCGATGATGGCCGCGACCTTGAAATCCTTCGAGACCACGTTGCCGTAGACCAGTTCGTTGTCACGCAGCTCGGCGCGCAGCTTCTCACGTGCTGCTTCGGTCTTCGGGATGCGCTTGACGGCCGGGTCAACCAGAAGCCGGTCGCCCTCGGCGCGGATGTCCTTGAGCGTGAACAGGCTCAGAACCCGGTCGATGCCATTGATGCGCTCAATCTTCTTGGCCAGCTTCTTCATGCGTTTGAGTGTCGCTGCCGAGAGCACGTCGTCGGCGGTCATCACCAGCATGATCATGTCGGTTCCGCCGAAGATCTTTTCGATCTGATCGATGTGAATCCTGGCCCGCATGTCGGGCGGGAGCTGGTTCTTGACCTCGGGGTCTACCTCGGCGTTCTTGAGTTGCAGGCCGAACAGGGCGCTGACAGCCAGAAAGACGATGATTACAGGCCAGCGAAAACGGATGACTGCCTGGGAGAATGCCTGCAGCATGGTTTATCGGTCCTTTTCATTACGGGTGCCCGCATCGCCCGCACGCAGTGCGCCGTACATGACCAGGTCGGCCAGTTCGTCCGCGAAGTTCTCGTAGAAGTCGTCGTCGAAGCTCATGCTGAAAACGCTTTCAAGCACCGGGCGCAGTAAAAAATGCGACGAGAGCGCGCCCATGACGGCCGGGCCGTAGATCTCGGGCCTGATGTGCGCGCGGATCGGCTCGGGCAACAACGGCAGGAAGGTGCCGGCGAAGACCGAGACGATCTTCATCACCCGATCGGCCTTGAACTCGACGATCCCCGGCAAGTCGTGGGGCAACTCGGTGATGGCCACCCTGACGAGTTCGGGGTTTTTCCTGAAAAAGGCGATGGCCGCTCTGAAGTGGCGACGCACCCGCAACTCGGGAGGGCCGTCTCCTCCCAGGGTGGCCACTGCGATGGAATGCATACTGGTGAAGAAAGCGTCCATCAGCGACTGAAGCAGGGCTTCTTTTGAGCCGAAGTGATAGTTGACCATGGCCACGCTGGCGCCGGCTTCCTTGACAATCTCGCGCAGGCCGGTAGCCGAGTAGCCCTTGCGGGCGAACAGACGCGTGGCCGCCTGGGTGATGCGTTCCTTGACGCCCGGTTCGTTTATTTCGCTCATGGCCGGATCTCAGAAATAGGCTTTCAGCTCGACGAAGCCCGCGCTCTGGATCTCATCGATGGTGCCGAAGAGGGTCTCGTCGGGGCCGCCGTAGATTTCGCCTCCGACAATGGCGCTAAGCCCGTCGGCAATGTCGTAGCTGATCATGGGTCGCACCAGCCACTCGCCGGTGCTCAGGTTGTAGAAGCCGAGCAGTTCCAGGGTCAATGCTTCCTGAAGCAGTTGCCAGGCGACCCTCACCGTCGCCGCGTGCGAGACGTGCTCTGTCTGAGATGCCGTCATGCGCGTCTTGCGCTTTATCTCGGTGCGCGCCGCGCCCTCGGGATCTTGCATGATCGCGGCCAACTGTTCCGGGGTAGGCGTCTTGCCCGCGGCCAGGTCCAGCAGGCCGGTCGGTTCGACGGCCTCCCAGTCGAGCACGGTGCGGCCGACGTACTGGACGATCAGCGACACCTCGCCGAAATCGTGATCGACGCCCAGCACGTACTGGATCTCAGGCTGCGGTATGTACTCGGCGTCGTCGTGTTGCACGGGCCAGTTCAGGGCGGCCTCTCCACGCAGGCCGAGCCAGTCTCCCAGGCTTGTCGCGAAATCGGCTCCCACAACCTGGTGCTGGTAGGGGCGGAAGCGGATCGCGACCTCGGGCCCGGCGGCCCCGGCCATGTTGAAGCCGGCCAGTTCGATTCCGGGAAAGGTCGAGTAACCGAACAGGTAGGAGACGGAGAAATCGACGCCCGGCAGTTCGACGTTCAGACGGGTGGCCAGCGTGCCGTGCTCGAAATCGGCGTCGGGATATGCGGGTTCTAAGAAGCTGATTGGGCCGGGCATGGAGAACACCGGAAAATGCGAGGGAGCATAGAAGGGCAGGTAAATGAATTCCCAGCGTAGCGGGTTGAAGATTACAGAGGTCTTGAGCGCCAGGTTGGCGCCGCGACGATCGTCCTCGTCGGGCGAGCGCACGCGCATATCGTGCGGGGTGAGGTTGTCGGTCGGGTTGAAGGCATCGGCCCGTCCCCAGACGATTACCTGGTGGCCGAAGCGGATATCGACCGGCCCCAGGTAGAGATCGACGAAAGCCTCGCGCAAACCGACCGTGCCGGAGACAGCGTCCCCGGAGTATCCCTCGCGCGCGCGAAGTTCGGCGCGCCCGTCGCCCCAGTCGCCGAGCCTGACTTTCAACTTGGCGGCCGCCTCGCCGAAGCCGTTTTTTATTTCGGTGACGTTCTGGTCGGGCACCTTGCCGAGGTAAAGATCTCCCCGCACGTAACCCGAAAGCTCGACCGGGCTCTTATTGGCATCCTGGGTTCCGCTTTCTTGTTTGGGCCCTCCTGAAGTGGCGTCCTCGAACAATCCCGCATAGGCCCGCGGCGCAAAAGCCCAGACACCCGGCAGAGAGATGAACAGCAAAGAGGACGAACAGATTCTAATAAACAGTTGTTTGAATCTCACTGTGCATAACCTTGCATTTGTTTACGTTATGACCAATATTGCCAAATCGATTTACATTCCTATCAAACGTTTGTTTAGCTGTCAAGAGAAGTTTTCTGGATAGTGGAATGTCAGGCAGTGATCAATTGGAAACTCAGTAGCAGCCGAACAACTGATTGCAGGTCTGCGAGCCCGAGCAACATTCATTTCCGTTGCCCAGCGACAGGCAGGTGAATCCCGGCGGCGGGCACTCGCAGGTCAGGTCTGTGCCGCAGACGGCGCCCGCGCCGTAATGATCCTGGCAGACGCACACCCCGCCGCAACTGTCATCGTCGCAGTGATAGGAAGTGTAGATGCCGTCGCCGCACGACGGGCTGCAGCAGGATCCCTGGTAGCAACTTTGGCTGGAAGTGCAGCAGGTGTCGCCGCACTGATCGTAGGCGCACTCGCATTGGCCGCTGCTTTCGTTGCAGGCCTGGTAGTCTCCGCAACTCCCGCAGGTGCCGCCGCAGCTGTCAGGGCCGCACTCACGCCCGCTGCACTGCTTGTCGCAGCAGATGCCGTCCTCGGTGCAGCGCTGGCCGAAGCCGCAACTGCCGCAGGTGTCGTTGCATCCGTCGAAGCCGCATTCTTTGTCAGTGCAGTCGGGCTGGCAAACGCAGGTTCCATCGATGCACAGCTCGTTATCGTAGCAGCTACCGCATTCGTGCCCGCAGCCGTCGGGCCCGCACTGCTTGCCGGAGCACTGCGGTTCGCAGCAGTCACCGCTTTGCGAATCGCAGACATCGCCTTCCAGGCAGCAGATCCCGTTGCAGTCCGCGAAGTCGCAGACGCAATGGTTGTCCTCGCAGTGTTCGTTGCTCGCGCAGGTATCGGTGCAAGAACCGCCGCAGCCGTCGGTGCCGCACTCTTTTCCGGCGCACGACGGAGTACATGTGCACACGCCTCCGATGCACCGGTCATTGGGCAGATCGCACTCGCAGCTGCCGCCACAGCCGTTAGAACCGCAGGTGCGGGCCGGACATGCGGGTGTGCAGCACTGTAAGGCGGCGCACACCTGGCCCTGGGCGCAGCAGACATCGATGCAGAGAACACCATCGCAGATGCACTGGTTGAAGATGATCGGGTCGCAGTAGCTGTTGGGCGGGCAGTCTTGAGTATCCCATTCGAGGCACGGATCTTCGTCAATGTCGGCGCAGATCTTGACGTAGGTTGTGTCCAGCCACGAGCAATCGGTGCTGCCCTCGGAGCACTCGTTGGTGCAGCCGCCTGAGAAGACGCACTCGTTGCCCTGGCAGACATAGTCGGCCTGGCAGTCGAGTTGCAGGCCGGTGTCGGATGCCCCGTCGCAGTTGGTATCCAGTCCGTCGCATACTTCGGGGATGAACTGCGGGCCGTATTCGGCCGGGGTGCAGGCCTCCCACTGGCCGGCCACACACTGGCTGGCCGGATGATGTGAGCCCGCGCAGATGCCCTCGGTCAGCTCACAGGCCGTGAGCACCAACTGAGGATCGCCGGCGTCGGTGCGTCCGTCGCAGTCGTTGTCTGTGCCGTCGCAGATTTCATCGCCGTTGGGGACACAGGCCTGCTCGCACTGGCCGCCGACACACTCCTGTCCGGCCGGGCAATCCCGCTCTGATTCGCAGCCAGGGACGCACACCTGGTCTACACACAGGTTGCCGAGAGGGCAGTGATCCTTGGTGATACAGGGCACGCATGCGCCCGCCACGGTGTCGCAAGCCGGAGTCGGGGGCGAGCAGTCGTCATCTGTGGAACACACGAAACGGCAGACGTTCTGCAGGCAGACTTCGGAGGCGTCGCAATCGTCGTCAATCAAGCATTCTACACAGGCGCCGTGCTCGCCCTGGGACTGATCGCAGTACAGGCCGCCCGGGCAGTCGCGGTCGGAGTTGCAGCCGGTGACGCAGACATTGGCGTCACATAGATGACCGATCGGACAATCGTCGAGTGTCAGACAATCAACACAAGCGTGCGTGCCGGGGTTGCAGCGCCCGTCGGGGCAGTCGTTGTCATCGCTGCAGCCCGGCGTGCAGGCGTGTCCGCTGCAGATGTTGCCGGTCTGGCAGTCGCCGTTTACGTTGCACTCGACGCATTGGCCTGAATCCTGGTCGCACACCTGCGGGGCGCACTGGGCATCTTCGCCGCAGTAGAAGGAACATTCGTAATCCAGGCACGCATAGCCCGCCGGGCAATCGTTGTCGTCGATGCACTGGGCGCAGGTTCCGTAGTCTCCGACGTCCGTCAGGCAGGTCCAGCCGTCGGGACAGTCGCGGCTCGAGCGACAGCCTGTGACGCATACGTTTTCGCAGATCTTGCCCCGTTCGCAGTCGTCGTCCGTGGTGCAGCCCTGGGGCGGCTGGCAGGTCATGTCGCGGCACTCGTATCCCGACTGGCAGTCGGGGTCGTCCAGGCACTCGACGCAGGTGGCGCTGGCCTTGTCGCAGCGCGGAGCCGGATCGTTGCAGTCGTCGTCTGTGGCGCAACCGGTGCGGCACTGGTTATCGGCGCAGCGCTCGCCGACCGCGCAGTCGCGGTCGACCAGGCAGACCACGCACCGGCCCAATTCGGTTTCGCAACGCGGAGTGGGCGCCGCGCAGTCGGCATCAGAGGTGCAGATTCCCTGGCACTCGTTATCCAGGCAGCGTTCACTGGCCGCGCAGTCACGGTCTTCGATGCATTTCACACAGGTGCCCGAACCGGTGTCGCAACGCGGGGTAGGAGCCGCGCAGTCCGTGTCCGTCTCACAGCTGGTCTTATCTATGCACTTTTGCTCCTGGCAAATCTTGCCGTCCGGGCAGTCTGAGCTGCTTGTGCATTCGGGTTGGCGCTGTTTGGCCGAACAGGCAAACAGGGTCAGTGCCAGACAGGCTAACAGGGAAGCATACAGAACCGTGATCATCTTGCTCATGGGTATCCTCCGACTGGATATTCATCGGCTTATATGACGGAAACATTCACACAAATGTCGCAAATAATCAAGGCGGGCAGGATACCCTGGATCTCCCACCCTGGCTCCAGGACGCACCCGATCTTGGCCACTGGGCCGCGGCTCCGATGCCTGCCGGGCCTCATGTTCTCCCTCGGCCGCGGATTTGCGCGTCCTGACTGGTTGTGGACGA
>Ga0307378_10000184_pt1 | contig 116129 bp, 160 predicted proteins | sample UN1MG_FD_202238 | JGI IMG/M metagenome (GOLD analysis project Ga0307378, IMG submission 202238) | Soil microbial communities from Risofladan, Vaasa, Finland - UN-1 | ecosystem: Environmental > Terrestrial > Soil > Coastal area > Acid sulfate soil | place: Finland: Risofladan, Vaasa...
GAACGGTGGGGTATAGAAGAAATCCCGCCAATAACCCCGGAGCTGCTGGACCAGATAGCCGAAAGCAGCCTCAACTTCCTGAAGGACTGCCTCAGCCCCGATGAGCTGGAGTTCTTCGACGAACATGGACACTGCAAGATCAGAAGCCCCAGAGAGCCCCAGGTCTACTACATCATCAAGGCAACGGAGCAGGAGAGAGTGGAGCGATACGAGAAGGGTGAGCTCACAGAGCTGATCTGCATACACTCTGCATGGGGCGGCCTCCCTGTCTATGACACATTGGCAGCCAAGGTACTGCACATAAAATGCGCTGAAACCATGTTTCTCGACGAGGGGAACCGGACGAAAGTAAAGAATAAAAAACCTGAACTTTTCTTTTAATTTTTTTTCTCTAATGTTTCAATTCGTTTAGCCAGCTGGTTGATCATTTCCTGCAGTTGGCCCTTTTCATCTTGGAGTTGCTTTATCTGAACCTTTAACTTCTCAGGAGGTTTAGGCGGAGGGACTATGGTGCCGTCAATGATGGCTTCTTCAAAGATTCTTCGAGGACACATCGTGTACCCACAGTTTCGTCCTTCCCAAGAACAATATATGCCATTGGGACCCTTCGCAGCGGTGCAACTCCTCTGCATAGCGGACCATAGCATGAATTTCTGTAACCATAGGGGCTGAGAGCCCTGGTCTTCCAGCACGGGTTCACTTGCTACCTCCATCACATCTTCACTTCCCTTGAACGGTTAACTTGTCGCTCAACTTTGGTTTTGGGTTTCTTCGTGGGGATGGTGTCTGTGTAAGCTGTGTGAGATTTGATGTCATCCCGGGTTGTTATTCCAGAGTCGCCCTTTGGTTCCTCACTCATCTCATCCACAGCTTCCTATTACGCCTAGCTATTCTGCTCAAATTCAAGTTAGTTCGATCTAGGTTATTAAAGTCGCTTATCTCCCTGGGCTTAATCGAAGTGGTAGTAGGTGTCAGGGTTAGAGTTTGCTCGAGGTCCACAGTTTCAAGAGAATAGTCGACATTATCTATTATCATCGGCAGATTCTGGAAGATTAAGCCATGGTCTGGATCAAGGTATATGCGGACACGGCAACCAATCTCCTTCTCAGGATCCCCATCAATAATGACTTTAACCCACTTCCTGGCCTGAGCATCCATATTTATTGCCTCTTCGACTCTACTATCGGCCTGTGACTGATATTCGAGTTTTTCTAAATCATAGATGCGGTACCGTCTTGGTCCGAGAGTATAAGACACCATTTCTGTTTCCTGGTAATTTTTCTCGAAATGTAGTTGGCTAAAGCTCCAGCTTTTGCCGGCTAAAACGTAAAGGCGGGCAATATTTGCTTGATAGGTATTTAATAAGGGTCGAGTTAGGAGGACGTTATCTGTTGTGTCTGGAGGATAAATCATGCTAACCCAAACATCCTCGCGTTTTGTTGTGGGATCACCTACAAGTAGACAGCGAATAGGTCTAGATAATCCTCTGGTTGATATTTTACCCGTGTCATAACCAACGAGATTTTCAGGAGCTGGCAATCTCAGATAGAAACTTCCAGGGGTTGCATTTGCCTGTATAACTTTTCCTGAGGAGACTGCGTAACCTGGATCAGCTTCATCAAGTTTCACCCAAAAAGCTACCCAATGTATGTGAAGAGGATCAGGAACGCCTGTATACCCCCAACCTTTCATCTGCTCAATATCAGATAAATTCAGGTTTCCATCTATATCGGGTTCAGGCAGAAGTAAATTAATTTCATGCCATTCCCGGCTATCAACAGTATCCATCTTAGAATAACCTAAATCTTCTTGTCCACCTATTCCGAACTCAAAGGAGAAATAATTGTTTAGATCCAAGACTCCAGTTATTCTATTTGCACTGTGTATCTCAATTTTGTAAATATTAGTTGTGGCTGGGTCTCTTGTTGCGTGGCGCCAATGAAATTTGATTTTACGGTAAATTCTCAGATCCAGATCCAGTCTGACTCCGCTGACTGGGGAATCTGTTTCTGTTGGCCAGAATAGATGGATCTGAAAATCTTTCTGGCCTGGACCCTCCATATCATATGGTTTGTGATACTGGAAATTTAAAGCGGGATAACCTTCATCATCAATTGTTAAAGTCGAGTCTGCATATGCGTGTTTATAGGCATTTGGGGGATAAGGAGTGAAAATGGGATCAAACATTTTCACACCATAATCGCTGATCTCATTCCAAAGTCCACCAATTTCCCAGGCTGAGATAGGGTCTGGCCTTGTTGATGGAAGACCATCTTTAATAATTGCAGTGGTGATGATGTCGTCCGTATCGCCCATGATTATTTCCGGGATTTCACGGATGTTTGTAGTATAACGAATGTATTGATCTGCTGGCTGAGGGGGATCATTTTTAGGATAAAATAACACTTGTTTAAGATAGTTTATCCGCCATTCATAGATCTGTTCCTCACAAGCCTCCTGTATAATATCGAAGGGTTTGTCTTCTAGGAACTCCCGTTGCCATAAAACGGCGCCGGTGCCTGCGAACTCTGAGACTGAAGCAGTGGTCTTATCATATCCATAAATATACTGGAGACCTGGATTTCCCGGATCTAAAGGATATTCCGGGTTTAATGGGTTATTATAGGCTTGCATTGAGAGTTGAGGAGGAGAGCTAACTACTCCTGTGATTTGGAGAAGCTCCCCTGTTGGATTGTCGGCATCTGAAATCTTTACTATGTCACCGATGTTGAATTGGCTTTCATCTATTACTTCGAGGATTGTGGCACCATAGCTTGTATTTATTCGCAAGCCTGTGGTGGCCACGCCATCAAAATATATCGGGTGTGGAGTGAACTTATATTCTTCTTCTTGCTGAGCATTGACGTCATTCAGGATATCAGTTACGATTACATCGAGACCTGTTGGTATCTCATAGTTTCGTGGAATAGTATCTGTGCCGAACAACTGATCTTTCCAGACATCCATGTAATCTTTACCCATGATGTGGGCAATTACTTTCTTATTTCGATCACGTGAATAATATCGTTTGCTGATATAGCCGCCCATAATCCATTTACGGCCTGAGCCTTTCCCATCACTGCCTCCTGTCGGATTCCATGCATCATTCTGAGGATCATAGCGTTTATTGACTGCGCCTCTTTGCAGGCCAATCCAGTATTCATCTTGATCTAATATGAAAGGTTTACCTGGTCCGAAAAGATAATAATCATATTGGCTGATGCCTTCGTTATCCCTTTTCATATCATTTAATTGACCGTAGAAACTGCCGTTTTTATTTGTGAGTCCCGGTTTGACGGACGCTAAATCTAATAGATAATAGATTGGTCCACCCCTTATAGCGTTAGGGTCAATACAGAGCACCCAGCCATAACAGTCAGTTTCAGCTTCCTCTGGTTGAGGGTACTTGAAGCCCCATATTTTCAATTCCTTACCCGAAGCGGATCCAGCGTGAGAGGCTAGGTAGAGCTGACTTTCTAGGTACATGAGTTTGATGGAGTATTCATCAACCGTTGTGAACAGCCAGGGAATCGTGAATTTCCCGGCGGAGTCCGTTACAGCAGAATCTTTAGTGATGCCATCGACCTGGAAATAAACAGTCTGACCTGAAATTCCATAGCCTTGATATTGATAATCAGGGACATTGTTTAGAAGATATCCATGAAAGATGATATGCTGATCTTCAGGAAAATCTGAGGGAATCGCTATATCTATCTTACTAGGCATCTTTGATATGTTAAAGTTGAAGGTCCCTGAGCTGGGATCATAAGTGCCATCGCCGGCGAAATTAGCGGTTAAGATATAGGCTCCAGGGGCATCCGGAGGATATAGGGTCTGATCATTTAGTTGATACATACCGTTGGCGTCCGTGACAACGGAACCGAGAGAGGTCCCATTATACATGAGAGTGATAGTTTTCCCTGGGATGCCAAATCCTCCGGCCCAGAGATAACCGTAGATTGAGAAAGGTACAGTAAGATATACTTGGACATCTATGAAGTCATTTCTCGTCATGTAAACAACGAGGGTTGTCGGTGTGGGCATGAACTCACCTTATTCCTTGATTTACTCGAGGACGCCTCATGTATTCCAATTCATTTTTTATTCGTTGAGAACCGGCTGAGAGAGCTTCTTCTACGCCTTCTGAACCATAAATGTTAGCACCGGCAAGGCTTACAGTTAGATTAATATCGCCTCTAACTCCGGCTCCTCCAGGAGCTACTTCAGTTATGCGATTGACGAAATTTGTGAAAGGACTGGTTATTTGTTGCCATATTTGTCCTAAAGCTTCGCCTCTTGTCTCCTCTATTGCTTGCTGTAATTGCTCTTGTTTATATTTAGCTTGCGTAGCAGCATCAGAAAGAATGGCTTCATTCAAGGCGAGGCCTGCAGATTCAGCGCTATTCAGAGCTTTTCTGACTGCGAGGTTTTCCATTGCTTTATTCAATTGTTCTTCAGTTATGAGGCCCGCTTTGAATTGGGCTTCTAAATCAGCTTCCTCTTTGGATAGACCTGCTGTTTCTGCTTTAAGTGCGGATTGTTCTGCACGGAGGGCTTTCATTGCATTCTCCGTATCCTTCAAACTTTCTTCTAATCCTTTCAGTTGGTTACGGTAGGCTTCGATACCAGTTGCCCTCTCAAATGCCCAATTAAGGGCTAAAATAGCAACTATAATTGCTGCTATAATTACGAGATATAGGGCAATCGAAGCGAGAAAAGCGATGAATTGTGCGGCAAGAGCCTTAATGGCTACACTGAAAGCGATAGTTGTTTTAGCGGCAGTTGTGGTTAATCTTGTATAAATGTTCCAGGCGGAAATTACACCTGTAGCAGTACTCGCTAAAATCACAGCAGCACTTGATACCATAGCTATGGCTCCTTCACTGATGCCAAGTTCACGAGTGACTGTTCTAATAGATGTAGATAATAATCTGAAATCCAAAGCCAAACGTCTCATGCTCATGGCTGTCATCATGGCACCTTGATTGGCGGTGCCTAGGGCAACATTATACTGGTTAATGGCGCCTACCTGTGTGTTAATTACAGATGCTGCATCGGGGCCTGTCTGCATAACATTATAATAAATATCAACATTAGCGCCAAAACGCACATTTGAACTCATTTATTCTGCCTCCTTAACTCCTCCTCTACTATTATCAGTATTTCTAGCATCTTTGAATCCTGCTCCCAGACCGGTTTCATCGGCTCGGGAAAGCTAGTGAGATTGGCGCACGCCCAGTACATCGTTAACCAAGGATGATTTTTACGGAGCCGGGCGGCTCGGTAAAATCCCGTTTCTCTCCCGGTGTAACTCCATTAAGTTCCTGTAATTCGATGAAGAGTATATCGCCTACATTTGCATCAAGTTCATCTCTTACAGTTTCATAAGTTATTTCAAACGGTGCTTCGCTTAGGCATTCTAAAAGCATGTGGGTATTAAACTCAGGCATGCTAACCTGTGTGATGCCCTTGCCAGCATCTATTATGGTTGTGGCTTTCTGGATGACGGATTGTTTCGCATACCAGGTCCAACGATGCAGTTTATAGACGCCCAGCTGATTCTCGGGTGCTAGGGGCGCCATCTCCTTCGTGATCTCAACGGTCTTCTCCTTCTCCATGGATGGTCACTACGATACATCTAACAGCGTGAAGGGAAAACGTTTTGCGATCAGATCCTCCGGACCATGAGGCGCTTCAATCGGCCCCCAGCGCCCGTCAGAGTTAATGAGGGTGCTTCCGTCAAGCGTTATGGTGATGCTGATATCTGCCTGCTCTGAGGCAGTGTTCATCAGGCCAATGAATTCCGTCCAGCTTCTTAGATCTTTAACCAATGATCCCGTAACGGCTCTGTGTTTAGCTACGATCTCTCGAGTGGCCCCTGAGGATACGTTACCCAGTCGTTGAAGATTGTTATTGATTTCATAACGCCATTCCCACCACTGTGTTTCAGGTACTGCATCGATGTAAAGCAGAGTATCCAGCCATCGGTAGAAGGTTTGAGAGGGGCTGCCCCAAGACTGTGAAGCTAGGATTTCACCGGATTCTGCCCAGAGCTCCACGGAGACTTCCAAACCCTCATTGTGTCTTGAAGTAACGGTGCATCTATTGACATAGACGTTGGTGAATGTGATGCCTATTGATCCGGTCTTGAGGTGAAGGAATGGTATGGCTGTCTGGCCGTTTTGATAGGTGGTTAAGAAGGTCTTGTCATTTAGCAGGAGATCGAGAGTTACTCGAGGCTCTATCATGCCAAGTAGGATGTTATAAAGTCCTCTCCGTCCGGTTCCTCTGGCTTCTATGTTATTGGGTTCTATTGTTGGGCTGATTCTAGTCGTGATGCCTATATGGTTGGCGGTGCCACTGCCCTTTGTGTTGCTCCAATAAACATTAGCCTGAAACCCGCCTTGGATCGACATTTAACTGTTTCTCCCTATCAAACCATTTCGCTGTAGACTTAAAACAGTTTAGGAGGGAAGTGGATAGAATTGAGTAAAGTGGCAGATATGCTGGATCAGGACGCCCACCGTCATGATGTCTCCTAGATTCATATAACCCGGATGGAACAGAATTGGAAGAGCCCACATACAGGTTTCTCCATGAGTGATATCTTCCATTAATTTATTGTAAACCTGGTGGCCAAATTTCCTTAATTCAGCTTGGGTGGCGTTTTCGGCAGAACTAAAGATGATTATATTCATTTCGAGATAGTGTCGAAGCATGTGCATACCCGCGCTCTCCACCCTGTCGCGCCCAGGTATAATCCATGCCTCTATTTTGCCCTGTTCATACAAATCTTCCCCTTCAGAGATCTTATCAAAGATCTCGAGATCGGCGAGCTCCTGCTTGTAGGCCTCTATAATTGGCTCATACAAAGATTCAAGGTCCACGTAGGGATCGGTCATGGTTCAGGTGGTGCTCCTTTGCCTTTATTCACTGCATTAGTCCAACCCTGCTTCATATATTTAGAGCAGACTATGTCAAGATTATTTCCCAAGGATGTTATTGCGTCTTCTAAAAAGGGATTGGGTTTTGTTCCAGGATGGTTACCTATAAATTTCCAGATACCAGGCAGATAACCATATCTTAATGGTGTAGGCGCTACCTGAACATTCATGTTCTGTTCTCTTGGTGCAGTACCCAGGGAGACAAATTTGGCGACTAAATTCCCGTAATGATCATTAAGATCGCTGCTTATCTCAATCTGTCTATGCTGCTCGTTAATTTTCTTAACCATGCCTTCAAGGGATCGCTCGAGGTTTCCGGTTGAGTTAACACCAACAGAACTTCTCAAACTGGCCTTTCCAGCCGCAAGTCCGATGTCTCTCAAATCATTAACAACCAAAGGAAAAGCAAAAGCGGGAATCTGTTCTGAGGCGCTGACAAATTCTTTAACTTGGGTAAATCCCCGGGTCTTTATCTCTATTCGTCCCACTGCCATTAATTTCCCCTCTGCATGAGCCAGGTATGCCAATCATCTTCATCGGTTGTACCGTACTGTGAAGTGGGGATGTCAGCCATGGTGAAGATGGGTTCCTCATCATCTGTGCTAACCCAGAGCCGATTGGAGCCACGTGATGTCAGATAGTTAGAGAGAGATGTCTGCATCTTTTCCTCCCAATAATTCATGGCTCTCTCTTCATCTCCAATCGTGGTTATCGTAACTGGAGCTGCTGAAGTTATCACACGACTTCTGAAAGTTCTACTATGCCTTGCGTAAAGGGCCGCGACGAGGCCATAGGTGGTAGCCCTTCTCATTAAAACCGGGACTTTAGTGATGTCAGTCCAACTATCATAAGCTTCCGCGTTTGCCTCTAAATAACCCTGAAGATCCTCCATAACGCCCTGTATGACATCCTCCAGGTTTGCATCTCCTATCAGCTCCTCAGATCCGGAAACCACACCGTTCAGATAACGGCGAGTAGTCCAGAGCCAGTATGGATGGCGAACATAGAGATCACAATGCAGATCCCTCGTGGAGGAATGTCTTACTGTGAAGATGGCTTTCAGTTCTACATTGGGCATCGCGTAGAATTGGGCAAATAGATTTAGTGGGATTCCCGTGTGCCGGATTATTATTAGACCTTTGAGGTCTGCTGCAGCACTGTGTCTTACGATAAATATTCCTTTCAGGTCAGTTGAATTGGAGTGCCTAATCACGGTCTTCGCAAAAAGAACTGTAGAATCGAATTGCCGGACAATAAGAGCGCCTTTGAGATCGGCGAAACCAGTCTGCCTGATTATGAACTCGGCTAAGAGGTCTGCTGAACCAGGTCGGGTTACAATGAGCCCCGCTTTAAGATCGACCCATCTTTCGCCGAAGTGGATAAAGAGTCGGAACTTGATTTTGAGATCACGATAAGCGGAGTGTCGGACAGTGAAAGTTGCTTTCAAGTCCTTCGTGGCCTGGACCTCGAATTTAGCGTAGAGGTCCTTGGAGCCATCATTGCCTACGAAGAACTTGGCGAATATCACTTGGGGTGGCGCGTTGAAGTGAGGGTAGACGCGCATCTTGGCGTAGAGGTTTCTACTTCCTTGACCCACCTCGAACTCTGCGAAGAGGTCTTTTGTTGCGCTCATTCTTCCACCTTCACATTGGGAGCTATGGTTGCAGGATCTCGGTTAATATAAGGACGTCTGGCATCACTGATGGTGAAGGGAAACTTGCTTCCATTCCAGCCCTCGAGAGGAGTGTACCATTCAAACTCAGCATTCCAGTCTCCCAGAGTCATCGATGTGGAGATTCTGATGTCCGCGCCCCAATACCCGGTGGTCCCGGTCTTTTTACAGGCATACCGTGGTGAGGGGGAGTCATAGGAATAACTGCCTTGCTTGACTAGGATGACATAACATTCGTTGGGATCCTGAGGGTTGCTGTCAAGGTCTGTAATGTAAACCTCGAAGCGCCTCTTTGTCCCCCGGTCGATTTTCTCCTTCACTGGCAACGCTATCAATGGAATTAATTGTTTCGAGATATAAAACAGTTATAATGAGATTCGGAGTAATAACAATTAACAAACCATCTGAGGCTTGGCGAGATGTCGGCTACCATCGATCTTAAAGCGGTTTTCAATCTGAGGCAGGGTAATCTGAATCTCTTCGCTAAATTTGAGCTTCGACAAGGATATGCTGATCTTTATTCTGAGTTTGTGATTCGTCACACGGCGATTAAGGACCTCTATGCCCGGGTCTATGTTAAAGAAGGTGTAATAGGGCCAGCCATCATCACGACCGCAACTTATGATGCAGTAATAAGATACCCAGTACAACGCCTCTCTTTCTTCGCAGCGAATCTTCATTGGGTATTCTACTCTGACGGTGCTAACGGCCAATATCGAACAAGTACAAATGGGATAAACTGGTCTAGCCCAACTAGCGTTGGCACAGTACAAGCCTCAGGACAACTCTGCTGTCATTATGATGGCGTCTATGCGCATTATTTCCGTTTCGCTAACTCTACTGGGGGACTTTATTATAGGCGCGGAAAGCCTGAAACAGATGGTTCAATTACTTGGAGTGCCGTAGAACAGATGATATTTAGTAATTGGCCAGAAAACTTGCTTCATCCAAGCATCGCGGTGCTTCAAGGAGGATATCCGGCAGTAATATATGTCAGATCTGATGGCGTTTATTATCGACCTCGCGTCATAATCTCCGATAATAACGACGGTACTTGGTCAGGCTCTGAAGTTGAAACAACACTCCATAATTATAATACCCCTGATTGGGGGGTTAGTCTTCACACTCTCGGCGCCGGACTTTATGCCCTCTTTGGGAGAGACGGCACCGAATTATATGGAAAAGAATATATTGGTGGCACATGGCAAGGACAGGAAAACACGGGTTATATTCCTCGAGGCGGTATCCTCCGCACAGATGTCGAGAAAAATGGCGAAATCCATGTGGCCTATCATGATAATACAGATAGAGACATTTACCATGGACGTAGAACCGTGGGTGGAGTTTGGCAACCTAAGACGCTGGTGCAGGTCAATTCATTGCCATGGCCAAGCACAAATATTATCGCCGGAAGCAGCGTCATCTACATATTCTGGGGAGTTCAGAGCGCTGGTGCTATCTATTATAGAAAAAGCATAGATAATGGAGCAACTTGGACAGATGAGGCGGGCAATGATACACCTCAGAAATTCAAAGACACTATAGGTATACTTATTGCAGATTTTGATCTTCAGGTTTATGAGAGAATTGTCGGAGGCCACATCGATGTTATGTGGAACACGGGAACCGCGCCGCCTTATACCGTATATTTTGCTGGCTTCAATCCATTAGACACTACACCCCAGAACCTCTTCAGCGACTTTATGATCAGGCAAATTGGTGACAGCGATCTTTTTGCAGAAACTGTAATTCGCCAAACCACTACCAAGGATCTTTTCTGTAAATTCGAGATCCAAGACCACGAGGATCTCTATGCCAAACTCATTGTTAGACACATTGGTTCAGCTGATTTAGTGGCTGAGTTCATAGTCAGACATACGGCAATTTCTGATCTTTTCTCTAAGGCAATCATCAGACAATCCGCGTCAACAGATCTTCATAGCTTCTTCCACGTAGGTCAAGATTCGAAACAACTACTCGCCGAGTTTATTGTAAGACATACTTCAACTCTTGATCTATTCGCTGAACTTGTCTCGAGGCATTCATCTGAAAAAGAGCTTCATGTGTCTTTCCACGTTGGCCAGGATTCAGAGCCATTGCGAGCCCTCGTCCTATTTAACGGCATCGGCTACATTGTGAAGGGGGCGTATGTGTTTTGATTGACGGATACATATTCGGCAGCCGCTTCACCATGGGCGCCAACCAGGGCATGCTCAGATACCTCTACTTCTACCATGAACACACAGGAGTACCGGATAACTATGCGCGGCCCGCCATCTACACAGTCAACGGGGATCGTCCAGGGACTCTGATAAAACAGGGAAACATCACGCCACTCACAACCGGCTGGAATCAGTTAGATTTCCCCATCACGACAAGATTTGAACCAGGAACCGAATACTTCCTCCTCGTCTGGATCAACGAGAGCGCCTCAGGCATAAGCACCGTAAGATATTCACTTCCAGGAGGAGCCCAAGGCTTCACGCGGAACATGGGCTCCGGACCAGTAGGCAGCTTCCCCACCACCATGGTGGGCGGCACAGTGAGAGGCTACCGCTTCACCATGTATGCCACCTACAGCGTCATCCTCGGTACAATCACAGCTGATCTCAAAGCCGTCTTCCATGTGGGCCAGGATTCCAAGGACCTCAAAGCAGTCTTCAGGACAACCCAGGAAGTGCTCTTCGCAGAATTCCGGCTGCGGCAGGAAATCTATGATCTTCACGCAGAGGCCATAGTAAGGCATACGGCTACACAGGATCTAAAATCAATCTTCACTGCGGTGCATCTCGGTGCAGCTGATCTTTTCTCAGAGTTCACGGTAAAGAAATGGTCCACTCGGAGCCTCTTCGCCAAAATGAGGATTGTTCGGATAACCGCCGAGCTTTTCTCCGAATTCACAGTTCAGCAGCAGGCGATTTGGGAGATTCCTGCAGAGGCAATAATACGCCACACAGGAACATGGGACATCAAAGCAGAGTTCGTCGTCCGATACTCCACAGTAAAGGAGCTGTTTGTAGAAACCATCGTCAGACATTCAGCTATCAAAGAACTCTATGCCTCCTTCTGGGTCGGTGGAAGCGCGGATCTTAAAGCAACATTCTATTTGCCGACCAGAGTGAGAAAGGATGCCTATTATCCAATCATTCTTGACGACATAGATTGGTGGCTCAACCATCTCTCCGTAGATGGGAGGGGCTTCATCGGATGGCCTGTTTTCGAGAAGGACGCCATAGATAAACGAGAAGGAAGAAATAGCCTTAAAATAACCTCAGATGAAGTTCAAAAAGGCTATAAAGAAGTCACCTTCGGGTGGCTTTATGAACCAACGGAGTTAACTTATTGGGAACCACCGCCCTGTGTCTTAGGCACAGATTTTATTTTACTTGCCCGAGAAGACTGGAGTGGCTACGAAGAAGTAACTATCGACTATAACGCAATAGAGAAAGATAATACACTGATGTGTCAATACCAGGAAAATTATGGACCCGGAGGGTTAACTCAGGTCGACGATAATCATGGCGCCGAGGAATGGTTACGCCTCAGCTCTTTTGAGGGGTGGATTCCGGGAGAAATACCAACACAATGGCATAGATGGTATGCTACAATGGCCATGAAATGGGCTCTTGACGGATTCGCAGATATTGATCTTAACAGATTCGCATGGGCTAGATGTGAGATATACCGCTATGGAAAAAGCGGCACCATTACGGGTGGACCAATAAAGATCTACAGGATGCCAGATTGCCAATATATTGATGTAAGAGGCAATCCCCCAGTCATGGGAGGCTGTAATCTCCCGGGCCACACAAGTACAGGAATAGGTAGAGAAGGCACATGGACAGAGTTGACGTCGAATTATAAAATCATGGGCTACTCAGAGATCAATCATACTTTTAACAGGAGATATGGAAACAATTCCTTCTACGTCAACCCTAATGATGGAACCGGGTTCTCCTGGGAAAACGCTGATTGGGATAAAGTTGATCTCTCTAACTTAATGCGTGATTGGCTGAATGGCACATATAATAACCACGGTATGTTCATCTTCATGCCCCCGGATATTCACAGCACCGTCTGGAATAGTTACTATAATAACTTTAATTATCTTCTCTACTATTCACGAGAATCACCCAATGCCAATAAACCACTCATAAGGATCATGCTTCAACCCCTGAACCAGAAATGGCTATTCCCGGATGAGAGAAATTGGACTATTAACACAGATGACCCTTATTCAGGTTCAGCGTGTCTATGCCTGAAAGATTGGTCTAAAAAATCATATACCGATATTGGGACAGAGCATGGAGGCAGACCTGGGTTTTCGCTAAAAGATAAGACTCCAACAGAAGGTTATATTGACACTGCTTTCAGATTAAACAATGCAACAGTGAGAAAAGTAGATACGATCCAGGACACTCTGGGATTAACTAGTTATTATTATTATCAAGAAGGCACACCGCGTGCCAATTATTTTAACGTTTACTTCAGGTATCAGGACGAAAACAACCATTATCGAGTTGAATTCAATAAAAAAGGAACAGACTGCAGAATAAGGAGAGAAGTAAATGGCAGTATAACTACATTAAACACCTTCAGTGGATTCAATGTTGGTCCTTGGCATAAGATCAGGGTGACATTCGCTAAAACCAGTACCGGAGACCTCAAAATCTGCTGCTACAAATGGAATGAATACAGTAACATCTGGACATATCTAGCAGGATGTGTGGAGACAACCGAATACTGGCCTGAGGGTGGGAAAGTGCAGTTCGAGGGCTTAGATTGTGATGTCGACGAAACCGATATCTGGGAAGTGTCATAATGGCAACAGAAAATTTCCTCACTTGGACAGAAATAGACACATCAGGCATACTAACTGTAACTGCCACTCGCTCTACTTTTAACGGTGATATGCGGGGTGCCGATAATTGCCGATTAACCAGAGCTGCGACTGGCCTCCAAAACTTTACACGCTATTTCACAATAATTGTGACTTCAATCACATATTCATCATCCACTAATCGGGGTCATTTTTTTCTGGTATCGGAAATCCCTGATGAATGGTCAGACCTTCGCACTGGAAACAAACTTTCCTTCGGAGTCGGTCTGGGAAGCGCCAGTTCAGCAACCAAATATTATCTCCGAGGCACCGAAACCTATGCTACTGTTGCCTACGGAGTTACAGGTCCTCAAACCTTGGATGTGGGTACCCCATATTATGTCAAGGTTGTGAAATCCGGGGTCTCATGGAGTGTTTATGTTTACACAGACAGCGGTTTCAGTGTCCCGGTAACAGGATACAATCCGATTGTACACACGCTTCATGCCGACCACAACTTAGGATATCTGCAGGTAACCACCGCCGATAATTATGCAACCAGCCTAAATGCAGTTGGTTATGTCGAGGAACTCAAAGATATACTTGCTCAAGATGCGGAAGAGAATCTCTTTGCAGAATTCTATGTTTCACATCTTTATAATGAAAATATAAATCTCAAAGCAGTGTTCGGGGTTAAACAGGATGCAATAGATCTAAAGGCAGAATTCCGTCTACGCCAAGATGTGCTAAATCTGAAGGCAGTTTTCTGGATACGCATTACTGATATGAAGGATCTGTTCGCTACATTTGCTACATCCCTTGTATGGGGTACACCGGCTGAACTCTACTGCAAATTCGGTGTGCGAAGAATCTATGATCTTTCAGACCAGGGCGGAATAGGGTTCTTCTGGAAGGGTGTTGGAAGAGGCCATGTTGATATCCAGATCCTCTCATTCACCGGAGCCTGGATTGGCAAGTTCCCCGATTATGGAGAATGGACGTGGGTTTCACTACTCTGGGAGGACCTGCAGGAAGTTGACATAGACGGTTCACGGCCTGATAAAAATCAAGTGACGGGATTCCTCTGGACCTATCACACTCCAGGAGAGAGACACCTTGATGGCCTCTATGGACTTCCCATGGGCGGTGACCCGGATGTAAAAGCTCTCGCAGTCATTAGACATGCCGCATACAATGAATTGCCGGCTTATTTATTCCGTAATCTTTTCAGAGAGGACCTGGACGCTGAGTTCAAAATTCTACAGAATCAGCCGGGAAGACCCGGAGCTGCAGGAGGCCGTATCTTAATCGGTGATGTGTCACCATATTACACTAATCCAGCCTACGGTCGTCATGTATACGCGCTTGATGCACCTCAATCGAAAAAGTCATTCAATGCTGCAGGTAGATATTGGATCTTTTATTGCGAGGGCCAACTTGGAGGCACAGGTACACGAGATCTTGTCCATAAGTCCAGTGTAGATAGCGGCGTATGGACAACAAAAACAGTGATGGCTATCGGCATCTATCAAGGTGGTCGATGGGCGATTCATTGGGATGGAATATATGTTCATCTCGCTTACCACGAAATATTCCAAAGTGGGAATCTAATGTACCGGCGGGGGATTCCCCAATCAGATGGAATAATACTGTGGGACCCTGTTCAAACCGCCGGAATTATTCCCGCCTCTGATTCTCCTGAAAAGATCAATATATCAACGGACATCAATGGGTATCCCTTCATATCATATGCCTATCTAGATGGTTCTATCTATAATGATTTCTACGTGACAAAATCAAGCACTAATGATGGTACTTGGGTTACACAAGGCGGTTTCCCTTACACAGTTTCAAGTCTTAACATGGTGTTCTATTCTCAACTATTCCCTCTACCAAATGGAAATATGCTCATAATCTGGAATTACGATGGCTATAACCTAAGAGAATCTCTCTGGAATGGAATAACATGGGCAACGATCAATACAGGTTTAACAACCAAAGTAGGATGGACGGCAACCATTGATGAATTGGGACAGATACATGTTGCAGTTTACGATTCAGGTACAGACAACATCTATTATCTAAAACGGGCTATTGATGGATCCTGGACGACTTTAGAAATAGACTCTGGACTACCAATTGTTACTAGGCCCGTTATTTCTTCAGGTAGCGGCTGGCAGGATAGAGAAAATCTAATAATCTTTTATTATCAGCAGATATTGGACAATCTCTATGAGTTCTATTATCAACGATATGATGGAGAGGCCTGGTCAGGGAGACAGTTGCTTCGCAGAGTTATTGTTCCGGGAGCAAATCGAAGCATTCAGAGCTATTATAATGTCGAAACACCGTTACAATATTCTGGGGGGCAAGCAATCTTTTATTATGCGACTGAGGATGTTGACTATACTTTAGGATATGTAATATCTACAAAGTTACGCATCTTCAATGCTCCTGAATTAAAAGGCATCTTCGTAATGCGTTACGGAGCTGAGAATCTTAAAGCTGAATTCGTGGTGAGATATGGCAAAGAAAGCTTGTTTGCTGATTTCTGGATACCATTCAAAACAGAAAAGAACCTCTATGCCCGATTCAGGGTCGAACCACATAAAAACCTGAAAGCAGTATTCACATTGAGGCAGCTGACAGCTGATCTGAAAGCGGAGTTCAGGGTGGAAGAAAATTTGGATGTCTATACAATAGTTGGAAGCAGCGGAAGTCATAGCGTTAACTTCGCTAGCGGAGAAGTTACGGTTAATGAGATGACTAAGGATCTCGTATGTGTGGCTGGAGATAAATTAGTAGTCAGTTTTGATTCCACGATAACATTCGGCAGCGATTCGAATCTACGTGGTCTGGAGGCGTGGTTAGACGTTGACGGAATACAGATAGGCGAGAAGCTTTTTATGACAACTGATCTGGGTGGTAATAAACGGTTTATTGTGGCATTCACTCGTGTCTATGAGATCCCATCAAACGGCACATACACGATAGAGATAAAAGCTCAGAATCCGGTTAGCACCGCTACATACAGCTTCTATCTGAATAATAGAACACTGAGCATCCAGCACTTCCATTAACGTAGCCAGTTTTTCTTTCTCTTTCTAACCGGCTCCTCCACCAGGAATTCTTTAATATCCAGCATATCTGGTCGGATGTAGAATTCGGCGATGAGGTCAAAGAGGGCGTTAAACTGGTTCACATAGAACTCGGCTGCAAGATCCTCAGTTATTGTGGCCTGGCTGACTTTGAAAATGGATTTCAGATTCAGACTCGAACTATGCCGAACCTCAAATTTGCAGTAAATCCTCTTGCGGATGAAGCGGCTGTGCCGAACAATAAATTCAGCATACAGATCAAATATACCTGAATGCCTGACCGTAAACTCCGCAAATAGATCAGCTGTATCCGTTTGTTGGACTACAAATTCAGCGTAGAGATCGGCAGTCCCCGTCTGCTGCACGACAAACTCGCTGAATAAGTCGGCGATACCTATTTGCTGGACTATGAACTCGGCTGACAGATCAGCAGTATCGAGGGATCTTACCGTGAACTTGGCGAAAAGCTGTTTAGAGTCGAAGACACCGCCTATACTGAATTTGGCGAAAAGATTCTTAGAACCGGCAGTTAAAGGAGGTCCGAGATTTTCGACATACCCTGTTACTGATAAAGAAGTTGCAGCAAATTCAACGGTCTGCGGGCACATCAAGTAAGTCAAATTATGATCTGCGTGCAGAACTAGAGACACATCATACCCACCAACTTGGGCGGTTCGAGCCGCGTCACTATAAATCTTCATGGTTAAAGATACGCCGCTCTTGGTGAAAGTTCCGTAATAAGTTACTCCGATATCCAGATCATTCACAGATCCTGATCCTGCTGAATAATTGGAAGCCGCAAAAGATTCATTGAGATTTAAATAATATTTATTTGCAGCAGAACTCAAAACTCTGACGCAAATCTGAGTGCCTCCAGCTAACCACAGCGGCCTCCAACCGTCTAATATATCGAGTGCACATAGAAGATTCGCTCTTATAGTTGTAGAAGTTGAGGTGCTTATCGAATCAATTCTAAAAGTAAAAATATAATCAAAGTTTTGTAGTTGCCCTGCTTTATTATCATATAAGAAAACATTTTGGTCGAGTCTATTAAGATTTGTAAATGTACTTCTAGGCGACGTTTGAGACAATCTGCCGGGAACATCGGATTCTGTCCATGTGAGAAAATTTTCGGTCATTACGCTATCTCCCAGACATTGATTGTCGTCATGAGAGATCCTCCCAAATTGAACTGGCCATTACTTAGCTCTCCTGATGCGGAAGGAGGTTCGGTGTTTTTTAACCCCGGTCTTTGAAGGGATGGGGTCCTTAGGCACTATGTTGAAATGGGTGTCTTCCTTAATCTCCGCCTCCGGTTCAGAGGATATTGAGAATGGGCCTTCACCGCTGACAGTCATCTCCTCCTCCCTGGCGAGGATGCCACCTCTAATCTGGTCAGGTATCTCAAATCCGGTGTAGTCAGGCAATATACGTGGTAGATGTGGCCCTAGGATTCTGAAAGTCTCGACTACTAGACGATCTCCACGGATGATGAATTCGGCAAAGAGATCGAAGGTGGTTAAGTGTTGGACTGTGAAGTAGGCGGGAAGCTCCGATATCAGTTGCCGTAACAGGAACTCGGCGGCGAGATCCTGGCTGCCGATGTTAACCAGGATGAATTCGGCGGCTAGGTCCTGGGAGGCTGTCTGTCTGATTATGGCTTCGGCATGGAGATCCAGCAGCTCGCTGTGCCTTACGATGAATTCGGCGTGAAGCCCGGTGGCGTAGGGGTGAATGACTATGAGTTCCGCGTAGAGGTCCCGGATGCCTCTCTGCCGGACTATAAGCTCTGCAAATAAGTCTCGGGTGAAGACGGTCTGTACGAAGAATTCTGCGTAGAGATCCTCAGCTGCTGAGTGTCTGACTGATAGGCGGGCGTAGAGGTCTTCATAGCCTTTGTTGATTACTGTGAATTTGGCGAAGAGATCATAGTAACCCTGGCTTACTGTGAAAGTGGCGAAAAGATCGCTATAACGTTCTTCAGCTACTGCAGGCCCATAACCCTGTAGGATTATTCTTTGTTGAGGGCCATAGCCCTGCAGGATTATGGGGTTGACAGAGGACATCTCATGGGTTTACCTCAAACTCACAGAATAGGTTTCCACTTCCCTGGAATTCCATAGGCACCCTCTCGAAGACGCGGCTTACACTGGGGACGCCAAGTTCATCATAGAGGCTGAAGACGGCAACCAAGCGACTCTGAGGAATATCTTCATCATAGAAACATAGTTGGTTATTTTTAATGAGCCAGCGCCCTCTCGTCACATCTCGAATAGCATCAATATCATCTGAAATCAGGGACAGAAGATCAACTTTTAGCCCGCGATTTCCTGTAGCCCAGACTTGTGAAGCTATGTTCGTTAGATCACTACCAGATAAGAGAGGTTCAATAACTGTGGCGAATGAGGATACCTGGAATATGCTGTCAACTTTACCTAGATCTGGTGGAGAGGTCCTCCTACTACCATCATCGGTGACAACCGTGCCTCTAAACGTGAAGCCGTAAGTTCCATCTGGGAGCCTTAGTTTCCAGCCACTTGTAAGTTGGAAAATAGAGTCGGTATAAACTCCGCTTCCAAGAGAAACTTTTCCCAGGGCTTCCATCGGTACAGGATCGTCGATGGCCAGCTGCTCATCCGCCCAACCCATAGCCTCGGAATATATTTCAAGTAGAGTGATTTCTTCAAGCTGGGCGACACAACCGGGGGTTGCCCCCAGAGTCACAGGATCGGCGCCTGGTTTATAGTTTTGAGTAAGAGGAGAATCAAGATTAAATGTAGATTCTAAATGAGGAGGTGAATAGGCATATCGATCTGATTTACCCATATATTCACCCGACTTGGGCAGAGCGAATGTGTACATTGCATCTTTTCCTCCCCCGGGCCAGCCCGGATGCCCATATGGTTGTGTGCTGAAAAGCTGGAAACCGAAATTGCTTCCCTCAAAACCATTCTTACAACGGAAAATTATGTGATAAGGATCATATGGGTCCGCAATAACTTCTATATATTCAGAATGATTATAAAATGCTGAAGCTATTTTTGCGTTAATGTGTGCTACAACCTGTGCTCTGTTTGAACAATAAGTATTAAGGGTGATCGTGTCCGTCCCAGCTGGACTTGTTATTCCAAATTCCTGATTCTGAGAATACCAGTTCCATCCTGAGGCAAAGTTTCGATATGCATGAACCCACGCCGTTTCAGTCCCTAAATAGAGATAACCACTTGTCGGGCAGTTTGTTTCAATTGTTTCATTTATTATTACCTGTGTTTGGTCTGCAGAGGCTTGTTTGATCGTGTATCTAAAATTGTTGATTTTGATCCATTTATTAATTGTATCAAACTCTACCAGGCTTCTTGGTGTCCGTACATATAATCGGCAATATAGATCTTTAGTTTTTTGTCTTAATTGAAATTTAGCAAATAAACCTTCTGTTCCTTGCCTCAATGAAAAGCTGCAGAATAAGTTTTCAGAGTTGTGATGTAAAATAAGGGTTTTACCGAATAAATTCTGTGACGCATCATATCCGACAAAGAACTTGGCGAAAAGATCCAGGGAAGGCATAACTTACTCAAAATAGAAAGAAGGCTTCGATGCTTTAACTGTTTTAGGTTACGAAACAGATTCCCGGTTCTGGATCTCCTCCAATTTACGTTGCAGCGCCTCAGGTCCACCGGCATTTGCCTGTATGATATCGAGATAATCCCGGTATTGCGTTATCTGCCTCTTCTTCCTCTCTATCTGAGCCTGCAACGTCTCAACATGTTTGGTTTCCTTTGTGATCCGGTCATCACAATCCTCCACTTCATATGTGCCATTGCGTCTGTATTGCCGCCATGTCTGAAGATTTGACTCCGATAAAGAAATCTGCTGCTGCAGCACCACAACCTCAGTCTGACCTGTCTGCATACCGATGCGGAGTTTCTGGGGGTTATACCCCAGGACTTCTCCCAGTTTTATTTTGGGGGCCACTTTATCACAGTATCACTATGGTATCCGTTGTCCTAATAGCTGCTTGGTTCATGCCTGTGGCTGTGAACTGCTGCTTGATCTGGAAAGGTATGATTCCTTTGCGGCGCACTCTAACCAGCACCCATCTGTTTACACCGTAAACTACTTGGACGTTTTCGCTTGTAGCTGTGGCCTGGCGGTCCATGTATGGGACGTAGACTTTATCGGTGCTCATATAGCCTTTCGTGGTGTTTCCGTCGATGTTGAACTGTTTGAGAGCTGCATCGAAGTCGATGTAATCGTAGATGTCCTCCTGCTCTGTAACTGTTTCAATCACCCTGACCACTCCGGTTAGTGGCGTATCTGTGGGTATGGCTTCCTGGATTCTGATATAGGGTACACCCTGCACTTGCTGGACCATGGAGTATTGAGCCTTGTTGATGATCTCGTTGTCTCCCGTGGTTGGGAAGATGGCTACCCTATCACCTATCGCTAGGCTTGACACGATGAAGCTCTGCAGGTTAGGCGGATCTCTCGTCACGTTGTTGGCGTCGATTACCTGGTAGTTGCGAACATCGGCTGCATTCATGTCCTCCGGGAATATGCCTCTGGCGCCGAAGAAGACACCACCAGCGAAGCTGCCGAAGGGCCGAGGTTTAACAGGCGTATATGTGGCCCGGGCATACCGGTACTCCTCTCCAGTCTGGTAAGTCTCCACTGCACCTATCTGATCTGAGGGGAAGCACTGGAATACCGAGTCTCTACGGCAGACGGCTTTAGTGTACTCATACATGTTATCCATGTATTCGCCATTCATGTCGATGACCACATTATAGGGCTGTAGGCCAGCACCATCCTGGATGTTCTTGTCGATGGTGACTACGGCCGTATCCAGCGCCCCGCCAGTTGCCTGGAAGGTGTTGTCAAATTGGCCCCCATCACAGACGGCTGCACCGCCCAGCGGATCAGTCAGGGCGTCGTCATCCAGGAAGGGCCCTGCGGTGATGGTTGGTCCGACATGGAGTACGCCCTGTGTCCCTGGGCTCAGGTAGTCAATTCTTCTGATGGTCGCTGAGGCCCCTGAGGGTGCACCTGTGACTATCTGGCCCACCGTGAAAGCCCCTGTTAAGGCGTCGAAGGGCAGTTTCTTACAGACGTCAATGGTCTCGCCGTTGCTGAATGCACCGAGGCGGCTTCCGAGGATGAGACTACCAGCTGCTCCAGTGGCGCCCCTCATGACGTAGGCGGTTGCCGTCGAGGTCCCGCCTCTGATGACCCACCATATGGCAGGATCAGCCTCATAGAGATCCTGGCCGACGTTGCCTGTGAAGGGCAGGCTTCCGTTGACCCACCCTATGTTGACGCCCTCAAAACGGGTCTCCCCGACATTATAATTGGGTACGAAGTTGGCTACTGTGGCCACAGCTGTCTGGTTGTCAGGGTCATTGAATGTGGCGAGAGGGGTAGCCTGACGGCCTCCGGGGCTCAGGTTGCTTTCAAACCAGTCGTAGAGATCCGTGTATTCTCTAGCGTAAACTACGACATAGCCGGGTGTGCCACCTGTGCCTGACTCCGGGAGAAGTACTCCCATCTCCTGCATCTTGATCAGGACGTCAATGAACCCTGTACCCCACCAGTATGGGATCTCGTCATAGCCACGGTAGACGTAGCTCTGAGTACCCGCTTCAAGCGTACCTAGAGTATACATGTTGGTGTACAGGTTCTCTCCGCTTCTTGACCAGGCTGAACCCTGCTGCACCAGAGCTCCGAATCCAGTGGCTCCCAGAACTTCCACATTTTCAGAGACGTCGAAGAGATCTGAGGAGTCATCCATGCGGATCCACCATTTTAAGGCCGTGTTATCGAAAGCGAGTAGGGTTCCCGTGTCTCCGGTGACGGACCCTTGAACCGTCTTTCCTATGCTGCTGTTGAAGGGCCGGGTGTAACCCGCGGCAGCGAATTTGAGAACGCGGATCTTTGTGCTCCAGCCAAGTGTAGCTATGGCGCCTCCCTTCAGATACTGAGTATCCTCATCTGAGATGTGATAGTAGTTCACCATGGTGAAGTCGAAGGGCGTGGCTGCGCTCATGGGCACAGCATTATCCATGTATTCCTGTTGATCGAAGGTGTCCATCATGTAGGAATAGAGCATTCTTGTCGACCAGATCGGGGTTCCACCGCCGAGATAGTAGACTCTGAGAAGGTTGGATCTTACATCTACGGCCCAATCTTGGTTGATGTTATTTATGGAGCACTTGGCGAAGAGATCCTCGACGGCGTGTCTGAGCAGGAATTTGGCGAAGAGGTTGGCTGAACCTGTTTTCAGGCTGAATTTAGCAAACAGATTCAGGTATCCTCGCGCAACTATGAAAATGGCTTTAAGATTTGCTGAAGCATTGGCTACAACGAATTCCGCGAACAGATTAATATTGGCGTCTGCCATGTTTCTCCCTTTAATGAGAATAACTGTTTCGAGATATAAAACAGTTTTTTACTCACAGGGCCACAGCGTCTTCACTAAGCCTTATTGTGATGCTAAAGCCATCGTTCTCGATTGCCCCACCAGTTTCAAAGGGAATATATCTGATTCCAGGAGAAGAGGATTTGCGCACGCGGATGGTGATCGGCACATCTGGGCCTGCCCCGTAGTTATATGGTACTGTGACCTCACCTGAAATATCCGTTAATTCATTCATCAGTTCTGCATCATCCGAATCCCGGTATACCGCAACTCTCGCATATTGAATCGCTGAACCACCCTGATCTTGTATTGTGATGGTGATATAGACGGTGTTGAGGATGACCGTATTTCCGGTATAAGTTGCGATATTCGATTCATTGGCATTGATAGTAACAAGACCGCCTGAAGTGTTATTAATGTCAGCTGAAACCGAGCCTGAAAACTGGTCTCCATTAATAGGATAAGTTCCTGCAGCGGTGACCTGGATTCCATAAGTACAGGCAATATAGTTGTTTTCCTCCATTTGGTGAAGTTCCGATTCCAGTAGAAGGGCACCTGAGGCGTATATGTTTCCAATAATGAAATTCTGTGTGAATGTCATTGTGTTGGGCTGTATTTGCCCCTGACCGTTTAGGAATGTGCAGCCTATAATCTCTAAATTAGCGCCATTGGGTTGGGTGTCAATGGTACCATGAGTGTTGAATGTTGAGCCATATAACCCAAACGTTGTCACATAAACATCTGTGGCCGTAAATTCGTATGCCAAGGTAGCGTTTGGGCATACTACGGTGCATCCGTTAATCCCTGCACCCCCTGAGAGCTCACCCAATTGGAATATTTGGGTGGCACCAGTACTGTTTCCACGAACATTAATGGCATAAAGAGACGCGTTAATATACGCAGCCTTATCCACAAATACAAGTATCTGGTTCTTAGCTACAAAATTTGATGAGGCTACGCCCGGCTCAGCAACACCCACCGTGATAGATCCCGTTAAATAATATATTCCATTGTAGAGGCTGATGACTCCGGTGGCTTCGCTTATACCAGTGACACGGATATCCTCATAATCGTAGGCCCCGCCCCCATCATCACCGGATGCTTGAAGCCCGTCACAATGGACGAGGTTGTCTAGCCAGAAGTTAGCAACATTCTTACCACCTGTGAGAGTAACTCTAAAGACGAAGGCAGTAATAGAGGTCATAGTTGGCTTAGTTCCACTATCTACTGCCTTACTTACGTCTACCATACATTGGTACCATCCTCCCGGATATGTGGCTAAGGTGGCTAGTACCCAATATCCAGTACCTCCTGCACCAGTTAATCCAAGTTCTATCTGTGTAAACTGGGCGCCGTGAGTGCTAAGCATCCAAAATCTAATGTGTTTAACTCCTGAGAGATCTGGCGGGACTGTTGGTGTAAATGTTGTCACGTTTGATCCAGCTGTCTTCATGACGAAGGACATGGAACCGAGGCCTTCCTTAAATGAAGATGAGTCAGCAGCTGGAGTTGACCCAACCCACGCGCCACCAGTAAGAGCTGTATCCATTGAAGTAATCTGCAGATAGTTAACGCCCGCTACTGTTACTACCATTTTCTCACATCATTGGGTTCTCTATTCTTATTACTGATTGAATTTTCCCTAGACCTACCCCATTATTCAGTACCCCATTACTCACTTTAGTCGCAAGACATGCTCCACATAGTAAATAGTCAATCATCCCATCAGAGAAGTCTAATCCATCATCAGTTATTCTGACCAGATAAAAATTATCAGTATTGGACACCGCTTTCTTGCCACATATATCACATACAACAGTCATATACTATCACCGGCTTTGACTACCTTATTGTTTTCCCACTGATCAATGAAATAATATCCACAACCAGGATGAAGGATAGGTGGATTCCCTGGATAAACCAAGCATTTCTCCGGCCTCTCCGAACTGCCAAAGATCAGACAAGTGGCGATCCCATCACTAGCCGGTTTAAAATGGTCACAATCTTCATGTGTGCAACACCAACCACATCGGTTACATTGGCCTCCTCGAATGTATCTGGGCATGGGCAGTTTTTTGGGAGTACCAATGATTATGCGGCGCTGCATTCTAAGTTAAATTCGTTTATCAAGTTTAAAATGGTTCGGATATATGAAACACTTCTTAGAATAAATTTAAACGGTTAAACCCCTAATTTCTAGCATTATGCCCGCTAACTGGTTAATTCACATGAAGGATGGGGTGACCCTCACCGATGCGGATTGTTTCCCTCATGAAGTTGAGGTCATGCAGCAACGCGGATATTCGTCTGATGATATGACGAGTGTTGAGAGAATCATCCGCGGCAAGCATCTCACCATCAAGAAATCGGTGTTCATTGACACCTTCTTCGTGGCCACTGAGGAAGGAATTGATATGAAAATGCTTCCAGGAAGACAGGCACCGCCGATCATAACAAAAAGAATAATCGGCTGCTATGTGAAAGATGCCGATCCACCGCTGCAGGTCCGACTGATAATGGATCCCAGGACATACGATACCAAACTGAAATTCATCAGAGTGAAGAAGAAAACGCTCAGAGGGATCAACGCTAAATATTTGGATCCTCCCCGGAAAGGCGAGCTCGAAGTCGAGTTCACCCGCGAAATGATAGGGACTAACTATTCAATCATCCAATCCTCCGACGTCGATAAATGCTTCACATCACCCAATGGCTTATCGTGTTTCCTGAAGAAGCCTGCAATCCGAGCGGAGCTCGTCATAGTTAACCAAAATGTCTTGTTAGGCTTTACACAGAAGGGGCAAGCATTAAAAATCGAAATGCCATAAAATTCCCCCTTTTCCCGAAAGAGTCCTTTTTCTTAGAAAAATTATGCCCCGGGGCATAGTTTAAAATATAAAAGTAAAAGTTGTTTTGTATTATAAAATGTATTTGATCATGTATAAGATCATGTATAAGATTTCGATCAAATACTTGTAAAAGATCTTTGTCAGGTTGTTTGTCCATATTTTGTCATGTTTTTCGTTTCAGACACGTAGATGATTTGTCACAAACGTTTCTAATGTTTCAATAAAAAACGCCCCCGCCTGAACCCGTCCTCTAGCCCCAAATGGGACCGACGACTCTTACACGCGGGGGAGGAGCCTGGTGTTGGAGTAGCTGAGCGACTTGCGCCACCTACGAGTGGTTGTCCCCTAACTTCCTTACCCAGTGTATTGGTACCTGTGGTGTAGGAAGAAGGCGACCCTACCAGCTGTCGTAGCTCCAGCAGGGACGGATACAAGTGTCTTGATGACGGTGCTAGCCGTCGCCGCGACAACTGATCCGACGTATGCCTCATTTCCACCAACCGACTCGATCATCGTGTCCTCGCTGACCGTGGACACCCTGACCCAGCTCTCCTTCCTGACCTCACTAGCATTCGTAGATTCCTTGAAGCTGATGCTCATGTTTATGGCATTTGCCCAGCTTGTGCTGTTTCCAGCCTGATAGATGCTATATGTTTGCCAAGCAGAAGAGCCACCTACGTCAATCGTGCCGTAGTTGATGGAGCCAATGCTGAAGCTAACTTCAGGCGCTGACTTCGCCAATGTGTTTCTCCCAAGATGAGAATAACCCTCACGTAGTAAAAAACTTTTATTATAGAAACGCGTTATTTTTTCGTCCGGAACCAAAGAGTTCCGGCGTCGGGTGCACAAAAATGAACTCATGTATCCAGAGGTGGTCCGTGAAGCTAGAGGATACTGGGTTCAGTGAAGGCCACATCGTAAGCTGAGGTTGTCATGCGAACGCACCCGATGAAATGAATCCTCTCACGCTGAGAATCCGGCTAAATCACAAACCCTCAAAGCCTGAATTCCCCCATGTCCGAACTCCCCGCGGGCATACAAGGGCCTACAGAACTGTTTTTTCTTTAAAAAGTTTTTTGATGTTGAAGATCAGTTTCTATAATGAAGGACAATGAGTAGTATAGAAGAAAGAATTAGGTCGACCCTAATTCCCCTGAATGTCCTATCTTCTCCATGGGATGACCTGCGCTATATTCTTCGAGCCCCCACACCCGCAGAGGTGGCAGCAGCGCCGGCTGAAGAACTTCATTATCGTAACAACATCTATGATTACATCACAATTTATCCCGATCAGGGTAATAGGGGTACCTGTGTTTCCTGGTGTAATAAACTGGATGCACAGGTAAACAGGAAATGGCAGGACGACATAGAAGATGATCTGAGTGCAGAGGACCTATACTGGAAGGCTAGGAAATACGATGGGCTGCCTGATTGGCTCGGTGAAGGGAGCAACAACCTTGGCGCGATGAAGGCCCGGCAGAAAGAGGGTTTCTGCCTCGAGACTACCTATCCCACAAGCAGCGACAGCGCGATCCCCAGCCCAGGCATACAGAAACCGCAGGATGAGTACATTGAAGAATGCACCAACTTTGGCATAGATAATTATTACCAACTTCCATTGATGCCTTCAGTTTGGAAAACCAGCATAGCCGGCCTTATCAGCGATCCACAATGGGATGGTCCCAAGCCCATAGTGACCGCCTACAAAGTCACCCAAACCATGATCGATTACGCCAAAGAGCATGATGGCATATTACCTGAGGACCCCGGCGTCGACGTGCTTGGTGGGCACAGCAGCCTCTTTGCCGCCTACAAACCGATAGATGGCGCCCTCTACTATGGAAATCCGAATACCTGGGGTGAGGGCATCTTTGATGAGGGCTGGCTATGGTGGCCGGAGAGTTATTTCTTCAATGGTATTCTCATGGAAGGCTGGATCAGTCACTACGGCGAGAAGATCATACCCGATCAAACTCCAAGTGGGTGCATAATAGCCAATGCCTACGTGGGCTTGGGCAACTTCGGATCTAAGTTGCTAGGCAGACGAAGCAGATTTAAAGCCACATACGCTAAGAAGAGGCAGGTATAGAAAATGCCCGAACTTCAAACAGTGATGATTGGCACAACTGCCTATCAGACAAGGGACCCCGTTATCTTCAGAAACCTGGTTTTCAGTGGTAAGACTCCGCTTGCTGCTGCGAATCTCGTAGATGAGATACTGAACGCTATGGATAAGATGATGGATGGAATGTGCATAGGACTAACTATTTGGCCACCCCACAAAATTGAATACATCCACGACTGCCCAGATGGCTCAAAAATGCGGTTGCTCCTAGAGAAATTCTAACCCAAAATTTTTTATTTATTTATTTATTTATTATAAAATATATTTTGTATTAAATTATAAGAACTAAATATTTTATAATAAAATTATTTTATTTTTCTGCAACAACCCGCCTGAGGACGTCCACTATTTGTTTGGCCTCATCTTGTACATTAAAATATTTTTCCGCGATCTTACGACACTTGACAGCCACACCCTCACGATCATCAGCGACCTCTCCACCAACTTCCATTATTTTATCAGCCAGGTCCTCAATGCTGAAGGCTTTGGCGTAACGGTAGGCATGGGAATCTCCATGGGGATCAGAGTCCCAGGTAATCATAGGACAGCCGCAGGCCATGGCTTCCTGCATTGACCGCGAAAGGTCTCCGTAGATGGCTGAACCGAAGTAGACGTCGCCCCGGCTATAGTAGTGTTCAGGATAGTCGACGATACTTCTGATCCCATACTTGCCCAGGAAGGCCTCGAAGTTGGCCCGTTTAACGAATTCCTCCCAGAAGGGTTTCTTGATGTTACAACCCCAGACATTGAGTTTGACATCCTTGTTTTGCTTGTAGACTTCGTTAACCGCGTAGAACAGATAGAGCGGGTGCTTGATGTTTCTCCATATCTCACCATAGAGGACACTTGGAGAACCTACAAGATCCTGCGTCATCGAGGACCTCACCCACCAAGATAAATCAATGCCCTTTGTGATGCGGTGGATCTTTTCGCCCGTGTAGTCAAAGGTCTTCCAGATCTCCTCAGCTCGCTTGCTAGTCACGAAGGAAGCCTCGAAACGGTTCATCCAATCTGCAGATGAAGAGAAACTTCTTCTCTTATCATCGGGCATGAGCTCGTTTTCAAGGCACGCCTCCGGTGTACCATGAGCAAAAAATACCTTAGGTTTCAGCTCAGCTACATTACTGGACATCGTTGAATGTACCACGTGAATATCAGCCCATTTCATTGCCCAACCCCAATCCTGGGTCCTCATCTCTTCATGAAATGCGTCGACGGCGCCGCCCTCAGCGGCCTTCTTTACCACCGCTTTTGGTGCAGTAGGTCCAGGAGTCTCACATAATCCAGCGAGCACTCCTTCTATCTGGTTTTCCGCAGCGATGAGCTCCCGGGTAGTCTCATACATGCCGCTTAGCTTGGGTCCGAATAGACACCAGTGTGCGATTTTCAGATCAATTTTTTCGCCCTTCTTCCAAGGCGGACTGCCTCCTTGCATCCCTTTAGCGAATTTTTGTGACACGGCTATACCTCTTTCTCTATAATGAAAAGGGTTGTTCTCGTGAAGAGAGATGGAGGCTCCATGCGCAGCGGTTCGCCCTCGAGGGGGAAGATTGAGTGGAATTGCTGATAGGTTATTTTCTGGTGGGTGTGATGGATTGCCTTGGTTGGGATTCCGATTTCTTTGAGGATGGCTTCAATGTTTTCAACTGAGATGTTTCTAAGGGTTAGTTTATCTTCTCTTACTATTTTCTTGTTGCTCGCGGTTTCGACTCCGAAGATCATGGTTTTCTCTGATAGCTCCCACATGTTCTGCAGCAGGCTCTTGATCATTTTGACTGTTGGAAGGTGTATTATGAGACTAGTTGAAATCGTGGTATCGAACCGCGCCATGATCGGGTAGAGTTGTTGAGATTCCAGTGTTTTAACCAATTTTATGACGGGTTCTGTAGCGTCTGCGTGTATGGTTCGTATTTCTGGGAAGAAGTTCTCGAGGTAGGTTAACATCTGTTTACTGTAGTCTAACCCTACGTAGCCTTCGGGGTTCTTGATATAGGGTATGATGTGGCCCATACCGCAGCCAAAATCAAGTACCGTGTCTCCTTGAATGAAGGAGGCGGCGTGCTTACAGAGCAGTGATTGGCTACCTTGAGTTAATCGAGGATCTTTATAGAGCCGAAGATACCGTTCAGTTCTCTGCTCATCCCACAGCGAGTCATCTGACATGAAGTACAGTATAGACTATGGTGTATAAAAAAATGGGGTTAAGTGATGACACTGAGAGCTTCTAGGACGTCTGCGGGTATCCCCTGCGACATCGTTGTAGCATCGTTCACCAATAGGAATTCAGCAAGCAGGTTGAATTCGGTTGTACGCCGAACCACAAATATGGCCTTTAGGTTAAGGTTGTCCTGACCCACATCGAGTATAGCTTTCAGGTTTCTAGGGGTGCCAGTAATGGTACTAAGAATATAGGCTTCCGCTTTCAGATTTGCTGCTCCGGGTTGCCTGATTATAGCCTCCGCGAAGACAACAGCAATTCCGGGCTGTCTTACTTGGAGTTCAGCGAAGAGAACAGCAATGCCAGGTCGAGTTACTAAACATTTGGCGAACAGGTTTTTATAATCAGTTGCCATTAGGCGCCCTCCCCGATGTCAGCTAAAGTTATCACCACAGCGAAGTCTGAGGCGGTTCCTGTCAAGTCGTTTCTCAGTCGGCAGTGCAGACAGTAAGTTTTCTCTTCGTCTATGGGGTCCCTGTCTTTATAGGGAACCATAGGGCTCAATGCTTCGCCATACTCGCCGCCCTGTGCGGGAGTCTGTGAGATGTTCCTGCGGAGTCTTCTTAGGTAGAAAGTGTCTCGTAGACCAGGGTTGTATGTTGATGATTCCCAGATGTCAAAATCTATGACCATGATTCCTGCGACTAGCTGGACTATTTTGATGTACGCTATCTTGACCCATTTCGCTGGGATGGGGATATCTAGGGTTGCTACCCCGCCGGGTGCCAGTGTTCCACCGTTAAACGTCAGGTTCTCCACGTTGAACATATTAAGTCCTCCGTGGAGTCTAGGCCACTATGAACGTTGCCTTCAGGTCTTCACTTGGCATCGATGGTCTTGTTATCGACGGGTCCAGTATCCATCCAATCAGCTTGATCGAGTAGTCAAAGGCTGCGCCTGAAGCCTCAATCATGTAAGCGATCTGGTCAACGTCATTGAGCCCAACGATGACTATTCTGGAGCCTACGCGGTCATTGACGTCCCCCGGATAGACATACGCCGTCTTGCCAGCGTAGATGATGCCGGGTGTGGCAAATGCCATATAAGTCACATTCGCTGCAGAACCTGAATCATTTACGGCAACGTCAAGTATGGCCGCAATCGCGTCCTTAGGTGGGCTCGTAGCTGCTAATGATAGCAGTCTCCAAGATAGGTCATCTGTGCTAGCAAGAGTCAAAATCGCGGCAGTACGAAGATCAAGCTGGACGAGGCCACCGTATTCCTGTTCGGTACCGACCATCAAGCCCTTCTGAGCTTCAAGTGGATGTTTCGTGAACTTGTGAGTTTTCATTTCTCTTTTTCCTCCTAATCTTTTCTCGCTCCCCCACCTTTTCTCTCTCCGTGGGGGCGTCCAGAGAGGTCCATACCGCCTTTAAGGCGCGGTTCAGGCCATTTCCTCCGACTCGATCAAAAAATGGGTAGGTCGGCTACCCGTCTAGGATTGTTAGAACGTCCAGGTAGGTGTAGACCACGAAGCTGCGAGGTAAAGGGCTGCACCGGCTCCTCTATGGACCACTGCCATGTCGAACCTGTGCGAATAGTATGCCTCTTGTAGCGGGTAAGCAGAATAGGGGCCCTCCCACAGCTTCAGACCGCGGCCACGTGGGCTCAGCGGCTCCCTCATCGAGATAGGTTTGACTCTACCTTCGACGGCGAGCAGGTACCCGGGTGGGCACCAGTCATCCTGTATGAGAGTGAGGCCCTGGAACTGCTTTATCACTTCAAAGCCACTTGTAGCCACTTTCTCGATGATGCTGTTAGTCGACATCGCCGACGTCCAGCCAGCCAGATTCTCACACAACTCGACCTGCTCCAAGTTCATGAAGAGGAACAGGGGGCCGCCGTAGCCGTGCTCCCTGATCTCCCTCTTGATGCCTGAGAAGTCACTTAGTGCGATATCTGCGCTGCCGGATGCATCATAGTGGTTGTGGCTTGTGGTGAATGCGTTACCCTTCCATGCCGGGGGAGCACGTATGCTCGCTGCCGCCATGTTGGCATCCCAAAAGCCCTTGGAGGTCGTGCCGGTGCCAGGTGTTAAGGTTGTGTGGAAGAACCTCTTAGCTAAGAGCCTCTGATCGGCTCTCAAAGATTCGCTCTGGGTTTCCCTCAGCTCGTTGGCAGTTGAGTCCTGGATGGCCTTCTTGGTGAAAGCGTATCCAAGCTCGAACTCCCTCAGAGGCACGGGGACCTCCATGGCGCGAAGCTTCTGCCAGTCTTCCATATAGCCTTCTGCAGCAGCTACGAACTCCATATTTCTCTGCCAGACTCGGACCGACTCCTTTGTGGTGTTCCTGACGAACTGGCTCATGAGGCCCCATTCAACTTCGTTGTAGATCTGGACACCTTCTTGGAACTCCTTGTAGAGCATCCTGGTGTCGATATCATCGAAGGTGAAGAGGCCGCTAGTCGGGTCAGGAAGACCTGGAATGTTGGTAAGATCGCTGTTCTCTGAATCGTTAGCCATTTTAAGTCACCTTAACCATCCGCTGCGGGCGGGTTGGGTGCAGTTACAATCACTTCGTCAGCCGCGACAGCCCATCCGACTACGAGGCCGGTGGCTGATAGTGTCGTGGAAGGTGCGGATCCGCCGGCAAGTGCCCCGGTATAGACCCGGGCGCCGATGGTCTGAGTGGCATCCACCTTCATGCGACAGTATTTGACGATAGTGATCGGGGATCCGCTGGCTACGCCGTCTGTCAGGGCCCAGCCGTGGCAGACGTCGCTTTTGCCATTGTCAACAGCGTATACTAAACCATCAGTGTGGATATAGACGCTCTCCCCCTGCGTAAGAGTTTCTGCAGGCACTGCCTTGAAACTGTGGCGGGGGTCATACATTACAACTGTACCAATTATGGGCATTTTTCAGTCACCTAATTGAGTTTCTTTACAGCTCTATCCTGGATCAAGTCATCTATGCCATGCAGTTTGATGATCTCGGCCTTCCTCTCAGGCGTCATCTTCCCAAGTTCTCCGGGGCGAGTCTGGCTGGCCTGGCCAGCATCCTCAGCCACTTTGAACTTCTGGGTCTTGAATACGCCTAGGAAAGCAACACGATCCTCTTCGCTTAGCCTAGCTGAGAGCTTGATCACGGCATCACGCTGTATAGGTGCAAGATGTTTGGCGCTGACGAGCTGGGAAACCTCATTGGAGACCTTCTCCATGTGGAGCTGCCCCTCGAGCTCGGCGACCCTGTTCTCCAGGGCCGATAACTCGGGCAGCTCTTCCTGTGCAGGTTCCTCTTTGGGCTCAGGGTACTTTTTCTTGTATTCCTCGGCACATTCCTGCACGGTTTTACCTCCGGCCATGCAGTCCTTAACGAATGTCTTGTAGTCAGCCATCTCTACCTCGGGCTTCTTCTTCTTATCCTCGTCAGGTGACGGGTATTCCTCTTCACCCGGCTTTTGAGCCTGCTTCCCCTGGAGCAGCTCCGTGAGCTTCTCTAGGAGTTCAGCGTTAGAGAGGTCGTCAGTGGCGATGCCCATGATTTTGGCTGCGGCGGAAAAGTCTTCCTCGGTAAGTTTTTCCTTCAGGAATGTGGTTAGTTGCTCTTCTTGTGATGGTGTGTTTTTATTGTCCAAGTCTAGTTCCTCGAATTCGATTACTTCGGGGTCACCCTGCTCTTTCTTTTCGGGCAAGGTTGTTTCTCCGACAATGAATGTGTTCGGAAACATAAAACAGATACCGACAGAGCTGCTGACAGAGAAGCCGAATTAGGCGTTGTTTTCCACAATTATCCGCGCTTTCTTCCCGTGAGTCCTTTTAATGTGGCCAATTATGCTTCTTTCGCCAATTCGCTTGTGGCATTCAGGGCATTTAGCCCAGCCATCCATAATATCATCTACAACCACGTATTCAGCTTCAATGACTTTTCTATCATCGCTAAGTTGTGGTTGCTCGACTGATATTATTTCCTCGAATGGAGGTGGTTGTAACCAGGAAACCTCGTCTCTGCCAAGAGCGTTGAAAATTCTATCCATTCCCTCTTGACCATAAATGGAGGATTGGAAAAAGAGTCTTAAAACAGGTAGAGGTAAATTTATTTGAGCCCGTTTACCCTCTATAAAGAGATATAGAGAATCTAGGAATCTCAAAAGAAGAAGGCCTTTCTTGGTGACGCCATATAAGATGTTTGTGCGATCATCTTTATTGTCAGTTGCATCAAATTCTTCGAGAAAACCGCGATTAACCAGTATAGCAAGCTCGCTTTGTAATAGAGTCCAGCTGAGGTTGGCACCATACATAATTTTAGTGGGCTTCTCTCGTTGGCGATCCGTGGAGAAAGTTACGAGTAGGATGTCTCGCCAAATTTCAAGCCTGCTGCGCCTATCCTGCATTTAGATTTAAGTATTCACCTCAAATATTATAGACTTAGGGAGAAACGATCTTGTTATTAGTTCAATGGTTGCGGTTCTTCGGTATTATTCTAGGAATCGTCGTTGGGGGGTTTTGTGGTTTCCTGATCTGGTCTAGGCAAACAAAGAGCCTAACCTTCAGTCCTACTTCCTGGAACTGGAACCTCATTATCTTTCTGGCCATAAGTTTCATTGCAGTCGGGGTTCCTCTCGCTATGTATGATTCGGTCACTTTTGATTGGGGTCAATACAACATAGTTGTCTCAACTTCAGGCATTATCCTAACCGGGGACGTTGTATCATTTGGAATTTATTGGGATGTCACGGCTACAGCCAGCGTTAATGAGATTCTCTGGGGAGAGATTGAGGCTGGGAAAAAGGGCACCGTTGAAGTCTACATTAAGAATGAGGGGTTGGTGGATCTTTACTGTCAGGCCTACTGGCTTGAAGATTCATGGAATCCTCCTGGAGCTTTCCAATACTTTAACATGGGGTGGAGCTTCGGGGATACGCCCATTCAACCAGGACGGATCAGAAAAGTGTTGGTTGAACTACAGGTCAGCCCAGACATAGAAGGCGTTGATAATTTTGCCTTCACGATTGAGGTTCACGGCGACGATGTCCCTCCCCCATAAATATCTGAAGAACCAAAGTTAAGTGACTATGATTCCCTGGTTAATATTAGCCATCGTCCTAGTCATCTTAATCTACTTGCTCTGGAAGATAGTCCAGGTCCCTAGTATCTCGGTGTTCACCGATAAGTCCCTCTACGATAGGACTGAAACCGTCGCCATCACGGGCCAGCTGATAGATCAGAACAGCGCCCCGATGGCGGGGAAAACGGTTTCAATCGCCATCACGCCTCCGGTGGGGGATGCTTATAGTCTCCCTTCTGTCATAACGGATGCGAATGGTGATTATGTCAGCGCCTGGGATATCCCGGATGACGCTGCGGGTGGCACCTACACGATCTCTGTGGCATCTCTCGGTGCTACGGGCTCAAAGACCTTCACACAGAGCAAGTGGATAGTAGAGGAACTAGGCGTGTGGAGTGCCATTCTCAGATGATGAGAGAAACCGTGTAGTACACTACACACCCAATTTCAGTTAATACCTCTCATATGAGAATAATAACTTAATTTCGATTACTATACTATACCCGGGTTTCTCTCATAAAACGCTACTAACCAAAGATATCTCTTTCAAGAGGAATATCCTCCATGGTGAACACGGGTTCTTCGTCCTCCGTGTCAACCCAGATTATTTTCTGTCCAGCAGTTATACGATACATTTCAAGCATCCTAGACATCTTGGCCTCCCAGTACTCCATGGCCCGATCCAGATTCTTTGAATCTACAATAGTTATTTTCCTTGGACCCATACTTGGTTGAATCCTATCATAGATTGAAAGATATCCTCGGGCGAAAAGACTGGCAACGGTTCCATAAGTGACGGCCCGCTTTATCAGCGTCGGAACCTCCAAAATGTTCTCCCACCCATAATAGAGGGTTTCACGGACCAGGAATCCCCTGACATCCACCATAACGCCTTCGATCACATATTCTAAAATGGCGTCAGAGATCTTATTTTCAGTTAGGTTAACCACACCATTCAGGTATCTTCTAGAAGTCCAGAGCCAGCTGGGATGCCTTACCCAGAAATAAGCCGGAAGTCTAACCCAGTGAGCAACTTCGATAACTGCTTTCAGGTCCTCAGCTGCGCTATGTCTAACAATAAAGGCTGAAAGAATTTCTGATGATCCCACTTGCCTGACTGTAAATTTAGCGTAGAAATCCTCTGAGCTAGATACTAACGAAATTTGAGCCACGAATTTAGCGAATAATCCCTGATGCGCGGAGTGCCTTACAACAAACTCACTGAACAGGTCCTGAGTGCCTGTTTGCTTGACGAATAAATCTGCGAAGAGATCCCAGGTGCTCACATGTCTAACTATGAACTCCGCTGAGAGATCCTCTGAACTAGATACTAACGAAATTTGAGCCACGAATTTAGCGAATAATCCCTGATACGCGGCGTATCTTACAATGAATTCACTGAACAGACCCTGAGTACCAGTCTGTTGGACTATAAATTCTGCGAAGAGATCAGCTGTATCAGCGTGCCTAACTATGAACTCAGCGAAAAACTCTTGATGCGCGGAATGCCTTACAACAAACTTCGCTGAGAGATCCGCTGATACTGAGTGTCTGGAAGTGAAGAATGCTTTAAGATCCTTGGATGCGAATCGGCTTACAGTGAACTTCGCAAAGAAGTTGGCAACACCAACCCGACGGATCACGAAATCGCTGAAGAGATCTTGGCAATCCTGCCCCACTCGAAAAACGGCTTTTAAGTCTTCATAGGATTGAGATAGAAGGTTGAATTCACAGAAGAGATCTTTAGAGGCGTCGAAACTGAGAACTTCACTCCCTCTTAAAATTAGGTGCTCGAAAATTTGGCTGCCACTAGGAGATGGAGTGTACTCCCATGCTGCATAGTTTCCTAAATCAAATACATGTTCTCCTATACCGTCAGTCCACCCGGTGCCTGCGGGAGATATTTCAACTCCAGTGGCTGACACCCCGTCAAGAAGTACAGCTCTCATTCCAGCTGCATATTGAGATACATAAAGTCGGGGGAGATCTAGTTTCAGCTTAAAACCCTTTATGGGAGTCATTACTTCTGTGCGATCATTCTCTCCTGCGCGATGTCCTCCAATGCCTAGGTAGACTACGGGATCACCCGCTAAATGGAGGTCGTATCCTTCCATGGCAACTTGGAAAACATTTCCAGCAAAGGATAGCCTGCTGGAGCCGGTTTCTACATAAGTATATTTAGTGCCACCTACTGCAGGGGCATTTCCTTGTATGCAGATTTCGTCATCTTTTAATATTGAATCACTATGGATAACATCTTCAAATCTTCCAGTTGTGCCAGGGACAGATATTACCTGATTGCCTCTGGCTCCGTTGATGTAGCTGTAGAAAGTCTGTGTTGCGCCTGATTGGTTAGTTGGTATATACAGCCTTAAGTTGTCCCAGATAAAATCGTTAATTACCTTAGTGTAGTCTGCTGTTGGGGTGACGCCCCATCCACCAAAGTCTCCATTCATGACCATGTACCCAGTTGTGCCATCGGTAAGCCCATATCCACCGAGAACACCAGATTGAACTTGCTGATAGGATACGGCTCTGTCATCATCAGTTACAGCGTAAACTAGCATCGAGGTCACTACTCCATTAATAGTTGCAGCGGAGGCATCGCCTTCAGTGCAAACCTCATCTCCAGTTACAACTGAATCCGTGTTGACATCATCTTCAAAGACACCCGTTACCCCTGCGGGAATAGATAAAGTCTGGTTTCCATCAGCACCATTTTTTATGAAAGTGAAGACTATTGTGGCGTCCGCTGTGTTTAAAAATATGTAAGTAGCTAGATTGGAGAATACCTGGTTAGTTCCCTTTGCTCTAATCTCAACTGGAGGCCTAGTTGTCCTATCATATTCTGTATGCACAACCCCTATATAGGTAATTGAAGGTGCGATCCATGATGTTCTAGGCCCGGCCAAGGCAAGGGATTTGAACACCATGGCTATTCCACTACAACTTTACCTGACCTCACTATATCAACGGCTGCTTGGAGCATCATCTTTTCAACCGCATCAAGCGTAGGCATTACAAGATGAAAGATGCGTTCTTTACCTGTGCCAACCCAATGCCATGAAGGTTGATAAGTTTTTGAGAAAGTGGACCAATCATCGCTAAATCTTTCAAGAACCGTGGTGAGGATAACGTTTTTCCGGATGTTTTCACCCATTACACAAGCCCAGATCTCGTTATCAAATAGACCCTGATGATCTGGGCATATCTTTTCAACTGATTTTAGTGTGTGAACTCTGTTTTTGGGATCAAGATCCCGATCCCATTCATAGACTATGATGCACCCACAAGTATCAGGACTCCACCGAGTTGTCTGAATGTTTACTATTTTTCATCACCGACTTTCACATTCGGGATATAAGGCCCAACGAAATAATCCGGCTGCCGATACTCTTTAGGCGCATCAAACTTTTTGAGGACCCGGGGACGATAGATCCAAACCTCTTTCACGTCACTAAACTGTTTTCCCCACTCCTCGTCACTGAGCCCATGTTCCTGCCGCATTTCAGCTCGGACTTTCTCAGCTGGTAATGGACCCTCAGGGAACCCCTCGACGTAGAACCCAAACACCGCGTTGCTTCCTAGGAGATAGATGGCTTGTTTAGCGTATTCCTGATATGGTTTGTTTCGGACTATCATCTTACACTCTCCTGACGCGATCCTAGCTGCCATCTCAGATGTAAATCGAGCCCCCGGATTCCCCGGGCTTAACTGAAGCTCAGCGCCATCATGCAGGGCTTGGATATTTGGCGAGATCTCTTTCAAGGTGTTATTCAGTTCTTCATGGGTTTTCCCTATGTGACCTATCTGGGTGAAGAAGATCTGTGGAATGTCGGCGTCCTTCGCCCACCCTATCTGTTCCTCCATAGATACATGCTGGTCTCCGATATCGCGGTTGAGCTGGGCGCCATCGCCAATATAGACGTCGACGTTTTTCAGATTTTTTTCCTGATCAGGTATGTTGAAGACATCGGTTGTATGGAAAACAACGGTGCCGCCGGCGTTTATCTTGAAGGCTAGAGCCGAAGGCTGTCCCTCGCTTGTATGGGCCACCATGATGGGCTCGACGGTGAAGCTGCCCAGTTTCACGATTTTATCTGCCGGAAGGACGCGCTTCTCAAAGCTGTAGAGTTCATCAAAATCCCCTTTTTGGCCACTTAAAGATCCGTAGTGTCGTCGGAAATAGTCCCAGATCGGTTTCGACGTTAAAACCACGGGTTTGATTCCTCTGAGCTCGTGCAGGCCTCCAATAGCATCTTCGTGAACATGGTCTATCAGCACATACCGTGGCTTTAATTTCCGTGCTCCAAGCATTGTAGCGATGCCCTTAGGCGCATTTACCAAAAGGTGCTCATTGCCTACAGTGAATAGGGTTGACGTATAATTACGTCTACTTTCCCCCCCGCGCCTCCATTCTTCACACTGTGAACAGCCATCACGTGGCATTCCTGCAAAGGCACCTGTCCCCAGCGCGGTTATGAAGGCTCGGCCACCATATTTACGGACCACGGTTTCTCTAAACTGTCTTAGGTGCCGGGCATCTTTCAGGTCCCTGCGCGGGATTCCAGCAGCCGTCATCCAGCTCTCTACGGTGCTTCTAGGTTTGTCCAGGACGTCAGAGATTTCTTGCGTGCTTTTCCCTAAACTCCAGTATTGATAGCCAATATACTCTTCAGTAGTCATGCCATATTTGTAGACCTTGCCTTTCTGGACATCGATTTTTCCGAAAGTCACTTCGGTTGGGGTGCAGGTGACGCAGGCACCTTTAGGCACAACGGCTAGGCCCACACACTCACCGCCCATTACATGCTCATGTTTGTGCTCTGGATCCCATACCGCTTCGGGGATGACCTCTATACTGAAGGCCGGCAACTTCTTCTCGAGGATGAGTTTGATGCCCTGTGGGTGCCATACTACGCCCTCAACCCAGCCCCAACCTGTCTTCTTGTCAACCCAGACCTTATTGACGAAGCCTATAACATCACCCTTCAGATCCCCGTGGAGGACAACGATGGGCTGCCTATACATGGAAGGCCAGAACTTTTCAATGCCCTCACGGGTGAAATAACTCGGCTTACCATCCATAGGCAAGACTTCGCCAGGTTTGATGGCAGGCCCCTTTAGGAAAAGCAGGTCTCCAACCTGGGTGATCTCCATATCCGCAGCTGCTAGGTGTAGAACACCTGTGCGTTCGCACATGGTTGAGCAGCTAGCTGCTTGTAGGAGCATAGCCTTCTTTTCCTCTGACATTGAGGCGGGGCTAAAGGTCCACATCTCACCACTCTCTTTGATGAAGACAAACGCGCCATCAAGTTTCCCACCGCTCAGTTTGAGGTGTAGCTGGCTTTCACTATCTTTTGTGACCTGGGCTGAACCGGCGTCACTTGTATCGAAGCTGTTTTTCAGTTTCTGAGTTTGGCTTGCTGGATGAATGGCGGGAAGCTCACCTGTTTCTTTGAGCAGCTGGTCCATGCCTTTGAGTTCGCGTCGACGGGCTAATATGGCGCCGCCTTCTAGTGGATCGTTATCTTGGCCAAAGTCCCAGGCATCCAACACCCTGTTTCCACTGTACAGCAACAACCAATAGCGAGTTACGGGGAGTCCACGGCGGACCTCTGGGCCTTTATGCCACACTCGTTTAATTGCGAAGTGCAGGCTGGGCCCGAGTTTCAGGGCCACCTTCTTGTGACCGATATCATTCACGAGTTCGTCTCTTATCGCTTTGGCGTTTTTAGCCCGCCAATACTGCCGGTCCTTGGGGATCTGTGTTTTGATGTCTTGGGGCAAAGCAGAGACTATAGCCGGTGGCATCCAACTCTGATTTACCGCACGTCTGCTAATCGTGTAAGGGGTCTCTCCAGGGTTAGAGAAGAAAGTTAGCCAGGCGAAACTCTGTTTTGTGCCCCATTCAGGCCGCGTCGCTAGGCGCCGCACAACCATTCTGCGGTTCTTTATTCGCTCACCGTCAAGCCAGTATTCATGGAAATAGGACTTCTGGGCCCCGAACTGGCAGCGACCTTTATCCATGATGATCATTACGCCACCCAGCTCACTGGTGGCGCCAACGGCTCCAGCAGGGATCGCCTGTTCATAGTCTAACCAGGCAACGCTCATCGGATGCTTGATCTGGGTGAGAATCTTCTTATTGGGATCTCCTAGGATGGGCTCAGCCTCCTCTTTCCAGAGTTCATCAAGCATTGTTTTGATGATCTTCGCATCCAAACTCTCAACTTTCTTGCTTAGGATTTCTCTTAATTTCCGTCCTTCCGCGCTGGCGTTCAGCTTCACCGAGACTTCCTTTATCGGTTTTTGGAGATCCTCCACAGTTATTCCTGCCTGTTCACGTAAGTTGGACGGGGTTCTTCTGAGCATTGGTTTGGTGAGACTCTTCCCCAGATCCCACGTCCAGCCTATCAGCTGGTTTGCACTTACCTGGCATCTGAAGTCGCCGTGCACACTTAAACCGCGAACATGGAACTGTACAACATATTTCCATTCTTTGCCTTCTTCTGGATACGTCTGATAAAGGTTCTCTGCCGGCGCCAGTCTTTTGAGTGGGACTACCCCGCCGCAGGAGAGAGTCATGCATTCGTGGGGCATGTCTTTGATCGAATCATAGAAGGTGGCGAATTCCTGGGGATAGATCTCTGCCGAGGTTTCAGGAGCCTCTGAATAAAGAACTACTTCGCCTACTGCGAAATCTCTGATGGTGGGGAAATGAGTGAGCTGGAAATAGATGTTGTTTTTGGTTGCCTCTTCATAGATTTCTCTTTCAGTTCCGGTAGTCACAATCCGCTCTATTCCAAGCTCTTTTAGTTTTGACCAGACCGCCTCGTTATTTTGCAGATAAATGAAACCCATGTTCTCCAAATCGGGTATGGCGATCCAGGGAGAGAAGCAGCAGGCTATGGGTGACTCCATGTCCATTCTTGCGGATACTAGGTAGGCCTCACTCCTGACACCGCCCTCAACCACTATCTGGTTGTTAACGACGTCCCAGGAAACCGCCCGCGTCTTCTGCTGCTGCTGGCTTGCCTGATGGATGGTTTCAGCGGTTTCAAGAGGATCCGGCGTAGTCTTATCCTCACGTTTTTCGAGGACCTGTGGATGGAACCAGTGGTAAATGCCTTTCTGGATCTCCCCCATGTTCTTCATAGAAACCCGTATAATGTCACCAATATCTGCGACAATCTTAGTATTGAAGGTCTTTCCAACAATTGTATAAACCTTCCCCTTATGTTTGACGAAAGCACCGTAGTTCTTGATGTCCACGGGAACTGTTTCTAGTTTTGCTTCCTTGGGTGGCGTCACCGGTCCGATTGCCCCCAGATAGGTGTGTGTTTCACCTTCTTTCCTCACACCAACTACGAGGGCATCTATCTCGAAGCTGCTCTTCATCTTACTCCAAAGTGGAGTATTGCCATTGAGCCGATATTTTGAGTCGGAGTCCTTGAACATGGCACCCTCACTTCCTGACACCTTGCTCACCATCTCCGCGTTCTTAACCATCTGCTCGGCCGAAGTAGCCCAGTAGACATTATTCTCCCAGAGATGCATACGGAAACTATCCACGTCCTTAGGAGCATCCCTGATGGGAAGCTCTATGCCTCTGAGTCGCTTGCGGCGGTCCTCATAGGATAGGTTGTGGATATCCTCGCCGTCAATATACAGAATATCGAAAACGTGTAATGCCCACAGATCATCATCCACGGCTTTTGTGGCGCCTTTTGCGAAGGCGGGAGCCGCTGCTCCGCGGCCTAAGTTTGTGAGATCCTTATCATAAGGCGTGGCCTCGGCGTCAAGCACGAAACTCTTTCCTGGAACTTTTTTAACGCCCTCAGCTACACCGGGTATATTATTGGTTATCTCATGCCCAGATTCTGTGAAGATCTTTACCTTATCACCATCTTTGTGAATCTGGGTCCTGAAACCGTCGACCTTGACTTCCGTAGCCTGCTTTGATGGGACTTTGAAGAGATCTTTAGCGAGGGCATCAACCGACTCGATGCCGAATACCTCCTTCTGACTGTAACCTTTTTTGGTGGTCTTCAGCTGGGCGAAGGGATAAAGAGGCTCAACTTTCTGGCGTTTAGTCATCAGGTTGAAACGTTCATCAGCTGACTTTGACTCCCATTTGCCGCCATCTATAAGCTCCTTGATCTGCACATCTGCCCCTTCTGCCAATCTGTATGTTTCGTGAGGATCATATAGTAACCACTGAGCTTTACCGTCATTGGGATACGGCGCCAGACCAGGTATCAACAGATATGGGCCCATTTCCCCTTCAAGGAAATCGATGGTGTCTTTTCTATTGGAGAAGTACCGAGATTTACTGCGCTTGATGTGCTCACTCTCGGGCAATTTATAGAGGAAATGTTTCCTTATCTCCGCCGGCTGCTTGGTATGCTGAGATTCCCTCCACCAGGGCATGTCAACGGCTCGGAATACCAGGGCGCCCTCTTCCCGGACGATGAAGCCGTCGAGAATGAAGGTGGTTGGATCCTCAATCTTTAACAACTCCGTGGAGATCGGCCCGGACAAATCTATCTCCTCGAGGTCCTTATCGAACCCAATGACCACACCCTCCTTTCGATGAATTGTGGCACGCATACCATCCATGGGCTCAACATAATAGCTGTCTTCAAACAACCCCCGGGGATCGCTGAGCCGCTGGTTTGGTGTTGCAGGCAATATCGGGCTAAGAGGCGAAATTTCAAACCGGGGCTCTTTAAGGCTCATGGTCTTTGTAGGAATAGCCCACAGCTCGTAGACCGGCATATATGGACCGCCTGGTCCACTGCTCTCCCAAACCAGATCAAGTTTCTCTCTAAATCCGGGGTCAAAGGTTTCCAGAAGCGCCTTCTTGTAGTGGTCATTTGGAGGGCATTTTAGCATAAGGTCTACGTCTGCGGGGTTCTCCTTCAGAACCGCGCTGCCCACGAAACTGATGAACTCGGGGTCGAGGAGTATAGGTCTTCGGGTTAAGGTAGGCGCCGATAACTCTAATGCAGAGACATCTATCGGACTTTTATGTTGTCTACCTGCATCGAAGGCCCGCTTTGCCATTTCTACCACGATGAAATCATGAAGTTTTCTGAGCTCTTTTTTTGTGAGGAAGAGGTTCTTTTTATCCTTTAGAGCTTTTTCCCATAGGTGACACCATCTATGATCATCTATGAGTTGAGCTCTACCCCAATCACCAAGGCGGGAGGGGTTTTCTAGGATCTCCCTAGCGTCTTCTTTTGTAAGCAGTTTTTTGACGGCCAGCGTCTGTTCGGCGCCTTCCATTGGGTTATCCCAAACCCACTGGTGATACAGATTAATCGTCTCATCTATCTTTCCAGCCGCGAACAACTCTATGATGTGACTATCACCACCCTCGATTTTGCGCCGTATCCAAGCACAGTAAGCGGAAGGATCAGAGGGCGGATCCTTTCTATGGCTCACCACCCGGAGGCAGTGTTCAAAATTCTTAAAAGGCCCGAAAGGCATTACCAGGCTCCCTCCTCTTCCTCATCATCCTCTTCCACTGATGCCTTACTTCGCCCCTGTTTCATCAACCAATATTGTTCCTCGATCATGACCTCGAGTTTGTCCATCTTTTTCTGGTCCGCCATCTTTTTCTGGTTCGCCATCTTTTTGTCCGGCGTGCCCGTGGGTTCCGAGTCACTGGAGATTCTTTTAATGGGCTCCCGATACTCTGGGAAGCCCAGCTCATCCCGAACCCACGGTTCATCCTTATCAACCACTTCACGGTCTATTGCATCATAGATAGACTGTCGAATCTGCTGCTGGTCAAGAGTTGTAAGTGGCGCGAACTCGAGGCGTGGATATTCATCAACCGACCAGTTAAGATCCACGATTATCCTCAGGAGATCATTAATGACATCCATGAGCTCCATTCGGAAATCCTCGAACCGCATGAAGATTATGTCGAGAGGAACCTTGGGCCCATAAGTGCCTCCACCACCTTCAAAGAGCCTCTGCCCGATAAGCATGCGCCTCAGTATCATCTCATCGTGATACCGGACATAGCTATCAAAGGGCATTTCTTTTCTCTTTGATTCGAGAACCTCAATCTTGGTTGGATCCTTATCATCGCGTTTGACTATGACTGCCTGGCTGCGTGCGTAGAGATGCTCAATGGCTTCACCTATCTTCGCCATGTCCTGGACATTTTGGGCTGTACCGAGTAAGATGGGTGAACCAAATCGTTCATAGGCAATATTTGCGAATTTGAGCATGGCGTCCTTGATATACCAGTTTTTATAGCATCCTTTCAGAAGTGCATTACCATACCAGTTACCGTGACGTTTTTCGTGACTCCAGATTAGACACCTCTCAAGAGGCAGATCAATGCCTCCAGATCCTAGCGTATCATAGTACTGCACCGGTTTATCGGAAACATATCCATACTGTTGAACCTTCAGTAAATTACCATAGGCGTCGCTGTAGAATCGTATTCTATCTGGATCAAAAGTTTTCAAACCATTAACATGACGTGGCAGCCACCATCCATCATACTCATCGAAGACAACTTCTGTGATAGAGAAGCCGAAGATAATGGCTTTCATCATTTCCTTCATAGCGTCTCTGAACGAGGGGTATCGTAAATTGTGAAGAGATTTGGTTAAATAATCGACTAATTTCTCATCTTTATGCCGGATTCTCCAAGGTTTCATGAGGACACCCATCTGGATGAGGTCGAACCCGGCTATCACCTGAGAGTCGTAATCAGACATTTTCTTGTATTCGTCGAAGCCTATTGTATCAGGGTTATAATCTCCTGAAGCGAGATTTAGCCAGCGATCCCGGTATTGGCCAACATCTTCATTTAGAAGCTGCCGGTTCTGGGCCTCAACTCTTTGCAGTCTTATAGTAAGCTCAGCATTAACGCTTCGAGCAGTGTTGAACATCTGGTCTTCCATAGTCTGGAGTTCTTGGATATAGTTGGGGAAAAACCATCTCGCTAGACGGCTTTCCTGCAATTTTTTGCTAGGCTTGCTAAAGGTTTCTACTTCTCCCATGGTTCCCGCCTCAACAATTCGTTATCTCTCCAACTCTCAGGCAACCAGACCCTCTCTCCAGATCTAAAAGTCTCCCAGTTATTGGCTGTACTTCTCACTTCTTTTACTTCGGGCTGGCCCGGCATTTCTCTCGAAGGATCATAATACCGTGGATCCCACCCTGATAGCAGACAGATGAAAGCGTCGACACAGTGGTCGTTGATCTTTAATGGTTTTCCATCGCCACCTCGTTTGTATTTCGAAAGCTGAGTTTTGAGTAAAGCAAACTCGGGTGTGTCAGGGATAACGATAAATCGTTTTTGCAGCCAGAAATAGGCAATGCCGATCATCCACTCTTTTCCATCAGATAGATGCCCGAAGACCCGCTTCGTGACTCTCAATCCCCGGTCCTCGAGCTCCCTATTCTGGAAAGCGCCAGCAGAGTCACACAGCCACTCAAAAATGCTGTGATTCAAAGCATCCTTCTCGGCAATGTTAGCCCAATCCCTGGCGCTTGTCCCATGATCAACATGCATCTGCATGATGGCGATTTTATGGTTGAGTCCACGGTAGCCTTCCAGGAGAACCGTGTCGTGGTCAAAGCCCCAGTCAATCCCGGCTTTCGCCTCGCCTTGGAACTCTAATTTCTTTAGATCATAGGGCGTCCCATCGAGTAGATACCCCGGATTTTTCGGGTCAGGAGCAACGAAGGCTTCTCTTATGAAAGTTGAGGGGAACACTCGCCCCGCACGTTTCGGTAGCTGCCCCTGATATTGAGTCCGGTACATCTCGTCATCTAGGAAAAACTTCGCCACTTCAGAATCGCTGATGTTGAGTTTCCGCTGGAGGAAGGGACAATCAGTGTCCTCCCAAGTGAACTTTCTCCATCCCTGTGTATATAGTGTCTGCCCCGGCTCGGTGGCTTCCAGTATATCGAGGAAGGCGTCCGTGTTTTCCTTTCCCGGCGTCGCCGTGGAGAGGAGGAACCGCATTGGTCTGTCGCTTCCGCGAATCATAGGCCAGGCTTGTTGGACGATATTCTGAGGGATTAAGACAAACTCATCGTTGACCAATCCATCAGCGGTGGGTGCATTAACCTGTTTTTCGCTTGCGGCTGAGTATCGGATCCACCCACCCTTCTTATAGACGATCCTGCTTTTGCTTGGCTCTGTTCTCAGGAATTGGGCGAAGAATTCACGCACACTGCGGCTCTCTTCACCCCCGGGCCACAGGACGGTTTTACAGTAATCGTAAAGCCACTCCGCCTGATCTTTTCCGCCTGAAACGATGAAGAATCTATAGGTCTGATCTTTAAGGGTCAACCAGACAACAATTATGGCGACACAGATTGTTTTACCACCTTTCCTTGGCGCCCTGATGACAAAGTACCGCACACCATCCATTACAGCCTGGAATAAGGCGAGCTGCTGTGGAGCGGCCTGCTCTAAATCAAAGATCCTTTTGGGGACATAGTGCTCAATAAAGTAGAAGATATCTATCATTGCACGTTGCCACATATCCTCAGTGCCTCTCTTTTTGGCATAGGTGAGAACATCTAACTGCGACGCCAAGTCATTCAAAGGATTATTAACGCTGTTGTATAAAAAAGAGTTTAGGATTCAGACACAGTTTTCTACATTTCCAGAGGCTCAGGAGGATCCATTAATGTGATCAGAGAGTCGCAGATCCGCTTCAAAGAGTCATCTATGAGCAGGGCATTGATGAATTTAGCTAAATCCTCGGTGCTTTTGGGTTGAGCCCCCGCCTCTCTCGCCTGCAGGTCCATTCCAAGAAGCATCTCCTGGTAGAACGTGTAGAAGGCAATTTGTTCAGGATCGCTGAGATGATCTATGATCATCAGATAAATGTTAGTTAGTAAATTGGCACGGGCCGTCTGCCTCAGATGCTGTATATAATAACCAATCCCGGCTATGTGTTCAGGTCTCGTCAGGTTCATCCCTCATTTTACAGGGCTGATTAGATTCGATGAGTTCACAGACGCCGCCGACTCCCTTGGTTAAAGTATAGATTGTTAAAGCATCACACCCCTCACACGCAGGTTTGAACCAGAAGGAGGAGAGGACTACTTTAATCCCGGATGATGACGGCTGTGGACCCCAGTGGTTCAATGATTTTATCCCTCGGACATAGGAGCGTAAGAACTTTTATGGGTTTTTCAGGGGCTTTACTTCTCTCTGTGCGGAATTTGCACCCCAACTCATCACATCGACCATCTGTCATTAAACCCGCCTGGCATCCGCTGAAGTCAATGGTTGTCCCCCACTGTGAATCGTGTTGCCATCTCATCGTCTTCGCCCAAAAGAGTATGGAATACAGTATATAAAAGGCTATTCTGGAAGCCGGGGAAAGTTTTGGTGGATGGCCATCAAAGACATGAGATCCAGAATAGCCACAAGCGTCTTGATGATCTCCGAGGTTTCTTCCCCAAGCGGGAAACCTAGGACCATGGCGCTGCGTAGAAACGCTGCGAGGGCTAGGCGTACCAAAATAAAGAGAAAAGGCCAAGGGCGTTTAAGGAATTTGCGGCTATCTCCAAGTAACCAGGTGGCGTAGACTAGGGCGAGGAGAGTGACCAGTTCTCTAAACTGGAGTAGAAGATTCAATAGGCTCATGCTTCTAATATGCAGAGAGCAGGATCTTTCTCCAATAAATTGAGTTCGGCTTTAATCAAATTTAGAAAAAGCCCGGCCCATATACGCCGCTGCATATTTTTGGATGCGCTTTGAGTCTCCAAATATGTAAGCAACTGTGAACGATCCTGATCCGGCATCTCCTTTTTTATGTAGTCAATGGCGCCAAACCAACCGACTTCATTGACTTTGTTTGAAACGGCGTCGAGGATCCCATCCATGTATGGAGGATTCTTAAGATTCTTAGGTATTAATGTCCCTAACGCATTGTAGATTGTGCCCACCCTCTCATTCAACGCTATTAGACAGTCTCTATCTGTCTTCGAGAACATGTGTTCTTTGATGTGAGTTATATCTTTCTGTGTTAACTCATGTTTACCTTCAATGGCGGTTAATCGGTGTTCAAGTTTCACAGCATCTTCTTTTGAGAAACTTTCCTCGCGGGGCATCTTCTTCTGCCCCAACCAGGCATTGATGACTGTGCCAGCCAGGGCTATTAAAGCGACGATTATAGGGACGCTTTCAGACGCCCACATGATTAGCCCACCCTAGCATAGAAAATGATCCACTTCTATACTTAAAACTGTGTGTGATTATGAAACAATTTTGTGGAGTTACAGCAATTATTTTGGGTGATGAGAAGGCCGTTGATACAGTAATTCTTCCTGTCTTTTCAGGTTGGAGTCGATAACGGCTCGAAGCATGGGGATGTCTTTCTGCGCCAATATTTTTTCGATTGCAGGTATGACGCAATGGCCACCAATGAAACCGCCATAGAAAACCACACGCTTAGCTTTCCCATCGCTCTCTATGGGGGTGCTTTCGATGAATTCATGGATGGTTTTCAGAGCTTTAGGGTTAGTCGTCATCCTTTCCACCTCCTGGTAGAAAGCAATGTTCAGCCCATACCATGCGAGATCAAGTATCTTGGCCCACTCTAACGTAGTTGAGTCCCCCGCCCACTGAGGGTTGAAGCCGGCTTTAGCGAGATGCAGCAGCACAGGCCAGTATTCTTCCTCGTCGTAGCGAACCGGGGCACTAACATATTTGGTGTATCTTCTGAGGCTCCAGTCCATGCCGTCTTTGATGTTTCCGCGAACGGGACTGTAGAAGATTTTGGCCTTCAGAAAATTATGCAGATAGGAAGTCATTCCTGGTGAAAGCGTTGAATGGATAATAATGTGTTCGGGGCGGTACTCGTCGATATACGCCATTAAGGATTCAATAAACCCGGGGTTCTGAGGATAACAGACATGCATATATTGAAAATCGCAGTCCGATGGAACCGGCTCAACATCTCGCCCCACGACCATGGGGCCATCAGGTAGAAGGTTATAGACTCTGCTCAACATCTCATAAATTGGTTTCCCGACCTCTCCAAGACCTATGACAATGGCTAAACGCCTAGATCGTGCCATAGTCTATACTCTATTCCATACAGTTATAAATCCGTTGAGCCGAGTTTAATTTGGATCCTGGGGCTGTGTGAAGCATCGCCGCTCTCATACACTCTCTTCCCCGGGATCCAAACAATATATAAACAACAAATAAACCTCTTTAAGTGATCCTTATGGAGAAAATAAAACCAAAAAGTCTGCACGTCCTCATGGACCCAGATGAATTTACGGAACTGGAGCGGCTGAGAGGAAACCTGAGTTGGAAAGCCTGGTTGTTCAGTTTCCAGGAGCAACTTAGAACACAGGTTGAGAGAGTGGCGCTCTACAAGCGACAACTTGAGCTGGTTACAGAGGAAAATGAGAGACTGAACGAACGCATCAAAATCCTCCAGGAGAAAGCTAAAGATGCCTGAGTCACCAAAATACGGCTTTGGCTCCGATAGAAGTGTCTCCATACATGACATCGTTCCTTTGCAGCCCGCCATCAGGCTAACTAGAAACGAAGCCGACTACCTAGCTCTCTACAATGACATAAAAATAAACGGCCAGAGAGTGCCGATTAAAGCAAGACCACACCCGGACACCACCCTTAGGGCACAGGGCAAACTAGAGGCCTTAGATGGAATGGGTCGCCTCCAAGCTCTCCTCGAGCTAGGTAAACAGGAGATAAAGGCAGACATAGAGGACCTCACAGACGAACAGGCCTTCGAGACCGCCTTCACCCTGAACATCAACAGAGAGAACCTCTCCCCATTATCCATAGCTAATTGGCTAAACTTTCTACGCATCCGTCTAGGTTACACACAGGAAAAATTGGCTGAGAAAGCCGGACGCAGCCAAGCCTGGGTCTCCAGACACCTGAGCATGCTACCTCAGGAAGAACCCGAACAACAGACTCTGATGCAAGAAGCCCCACCCGTGCCGCCGACAGAGAGGCAGAGTCGAGTCTTAAGACGGGCACCCGAGGAGATAAGAAGAGAAGTTATGCTAGAAGCCACCGGAATGGGGGTTTTCCCATCGTCAAGAGACATTGAGAGGCGACTGAAAGCGGACTTCACCCCGGAGCAAGTTCTTTCAAAATATATTGGAAGACCGAATATAGATGATGAATTCCTAGTCTATACTCTCCAGGAAGATGCCGGGCTTACTTTAACCGAGGCGAAACAACACGTAGCCGATTTTAGGGCGCCAAAAAGAAGTGACACGGGCCCTAAATTCAACCTAGATAAACCGAATGTTTGGACAAAGTTAAGCCAATACTACCCCACAGAAATCATCGACCTAGTATTAACTGTAACCAACTCAGATAACCTGGAAACCCTGATCAAGTATTGCAGACGCTTCACCCAGAAACTGTTCCTAAAAGCCCCTGAAAGTCTAAGACAGGCTGCGTTGGAGGATTTCACAGGATGAGCGACACCCGGAAACCAGAAGAAACAATCTGCCCACTATTCACCCTAATTCGGGCAGTTATACATCTGGCCAATATGTTCGCCGAATATCCTAAAGAAATCCCGGAAGGCGATGTCCATATAAATCTAACAACCCCCTTCCTCAAACAATCTATGACCCTGAAGGATCTCGAGGAACCATGCAGAGGAAAACCATGCCACATGTATGAAACAGGCTCTAAAAAATGCGGGTTGAGATTCAGATGACTGTGGAAATCATGAACCCAGATGAAGATAAGAAAGAGGAAACAAAAAAGGAACTTACCCGGGAGGAGAAGCTACAAAGATTTCGCAACCTCGCCGCGATGCAACCGTTTTTCCTCATCAGGTTCATCGAAGCCTTAGTTGAACATCTGGAAATTTCAGAGGAAGACCAGGATAAATTATGGCAGGAGGCTCTAAGAAAATGGTATCGGGAGTAGGGGAAAAATTAGAGGAGATCTCCAAGAAAATCAAGGAACCACCGAAACTAAGCAGTGAAGAAAAGAAGAATTTCACTGAAGTTTTCGAGGTCCTCAAAGGCTGGCTCAACGACACCCTTGAAATACTCCTAGAAAAAGATCGAGATGAAGCCTACCGCTACCTAAACTTACTTATTGCAGCATTAAAAAAAGTTGACATCGATTATGTTGCCGGAGTTGCCTCGCCGATAGCAAAAAATGAGAGAAATCCCCCAGACGAAAAAAGCGGCTTGGCCTCCCCGGAAGCAGAAATTTTGCCCAAAGAACCAGTTATCAAACCGGATCTCATGGAATTGATCAAACAGTTACCGCCTAAAGAACGAGGAATAGCCAGCCGCCTTGATTGCTACAAAAATTATCAAGAGCTTGAAAGCAATGAAGCAACCTGCCCCGACTGCAGTTTAGGGAAGCTGATTGAATGCATCAGGATAATAGATCCAAGCATAGATCCCGTTGAGGACATAATCAGAGAAGTTGAGGCAGCTAGGCGCGGAGAGCAAATCTAAACCTTTTATTTTCTACACCCTAGTATCTACTGACTTGGCGATCATTCTCGAAAACGTCACAGTAGACGATCTGCTAAAATGGATGGCAGAACCAGTCGACGTCAACGAGGATGAATATCAGAAATGGAAAACCGAAAAAGCCAAACAAGGCAAACCATCATTGAAGGCACTGCTGGACAAACCTAAGAGAACCTATGTGAGTGGAAGCGATTTCAGAAACTATCTGAGCTGCGCCAGGATCCTCTACTGGAACATCCATAATCCGGTGCAGAGAAAAGTCTATTTGAATAAGGGAACCTTCCAGGCAATCAAAAAACATGAGCTGATTGAGGAACGGCTTGAAAGTCGAGGCTGGTATGGAGAATTTGAGCCGAAGAAACATCTTCCAGAATACGGGCTTGATGGGCTAGGCCACGTTGACTGTCTGAGCCCGAGCGCGACATTCTTCCTAGAGATAAAACACAACATGCCGTTTCAGGCTGACGAACTGCAGGCGGCGTGGTATCAATATATCCTAGAAGATATACCTAAGATAGTTCTGGTATATAGGGATCAGGTCAAAATCATTGTCGATCATAGCAAATATATCCTGAAATATATTCCGCGTGTCTGTGGAACTATCGTTAATAACGTCCTGCCTCCACTGCATCCAAGCTATCCCCGATGTAAAGGCACGTGCGACTATGCTACACGCTGCGGGCGACCCAGGAGAGTCACCATGCACCAAGGCACACCCAAGGAATGGATAGAATATTTCAAGGCTATCGGTGCGTGGCGCGAGTAATGCCCACTGACAAGAATTTATGTTGTTCTCACTGCGGATGGGAAACCATCAGTTTTCTCACAGAAGAGGATCTGAAGGAACTTAACCCCAAATGCCCGAAGTGTGGCTGCCCCATCCTGGAACTAAAAGATAAAATTAAATCCGTTTGATGTCAAGATCGCCAAATTTAAGCCGATTAACTCCAGCTATCTTCTTAGAATACTTCTTGATGTTGGGGCTGGTGTATATGACCAATTTTGTCGACAAGTCCATGATGAAGAGGATCTCCCCGGTTTCAGGTGAAACCATAGCGGCCTCAGTGTTCTCGGCGTTTTGGTAAATCCAGAGACCGCTGCTGGTTATGTTCATGAATTTCCAGTCTTTGAAGTCAGGGTTTTTAATTCGTCTACTCATACAGTACGTTTCCGCACCTTTCACATCTTATTTTCCTACGGCGCTGTTTGGCTCTTCTCATTTGCCGGCTATTTATTTTCTGTTTGTGCCCGCAGGAACAGGTGTTAGTTCCAGGTTTCTTAACGAGCATAACTTTCTTCTGCCGCCTTTGAGATTGCGAGTAGGATTCTGGCTCCTCGAAGGTTAATAGGGTTGGTGTAGATTTCTCGGTCTGTTGCCACTTCCATGATGCAGCATACGTCATTGTCCTCCATGTGGATGAGGCATTGGAGTTTGCCGTCGGGAGACTCAAGGACCAGATATCTAAGGAGGACGCTGCCGAGGGGCCTCCAACCCTTGAAATCGGCTGGGTAGCGGAGCTCATGCCAAGGTTTCTCCATGGATAGGTATATAATTGGTTCCACACTAATAGATTTGCCATGAAGATAGCTTTCTTCGCACTCAACCAGAACTTCTGCGGAACCATCCTCGAGGAGCTGCAGGCCCATCATCAAGTTAAGAACTGGCAGAAATATGGCTTAGATTCTATGGATTGGGCCAACATTAAGGGTTTGATAGACTGGTGTGATCTCATCTACTGTGACTTCATTCAGGAGCCCTGTCCAGAGATAACTCGTATGCAGTGGCTCGATAAACCGATGGTCGTCAGGATGGATGGCATCGACATTATGAACCACGTCAACATGGACTGGAATCGAGTCTCAGCTGCCGTAATTATGCCTGTGCAGATGAAGCGATTGATGAAACTCAGGGCGGATTGGGAGAGGCAGAATAAGCGCCCCTTAACTAAATTGCCCAAGATCATCAAACAGTGGAATGTGGGCATCGACCTCGACCTATTCCAACCCGACTATGCGCGTACTCCTGGTTACAATATTGTACTTCATGCAAGTGTGATGAGGGCTACTAAACAGGTTTATACAGCTCTACAGGTATTCGCGGAACTCATCGAAAATGATGACAGCCCGTGGCACATGACACTTATCGGTACATGGGAAGGCGGCTGGGATTGGAATAACCGAAAGGAATACGTTACAGCTTTACATGAGTTGTTAGAACAACTGAACCTTGGAGACAGACTTACCATTTTACCTAACCTGAAGCGGGAGGAATGGGCTGAATTCATCAAGACACAGGATGTTATCTGGGGTCCGAGTTTCCGAGAAGGATTTCCTAACAGTGTAGGTGAAGCGTCTGCGTCAGGAGTATGGCCGTTAATCAATCGTTTCTATGGGGCTGAGTTGATCTACGATAGTGCGAATATTTGCCGTAGCCCGATACAGTTAATGAAAAGAACCATAGGGTGGGGAGGAATGGACGATGAAGCTAAAATCAATTCGATGCGTTACATCAGGAAACACGTTGAGCAATATGACCGCCACAAAGTCGCCCGAGAGATTCGGCAGTTATGTGAAGAAATAGTCGATGAGGCTTATCAGGAGTATCTCAAAAAAGTAACCCTTCTAAAAGGTTCAGAATAACTTCTCCTCTAAAACGGCTCCTTTCCTAAAAACAAGGCATTTTCTTAGAAAAATTATGCCCCGGGGCATAGTTTAAAACATAAAAGTAAAAGAAGGAGGTTATCTTTTCGCCTGGTCTGTCTCTAGGATGCCCATTATCTGTAGTTTGCCGCTTGTTAGGGTGGCGTGGGTGGTTTTAAGGCGTCTCAGCAACTCGTTTTTCATCTTTTCCCCGGTTTCATCATGGATTCGGGTGTTCTCAACGCACCGTATCTCTGCTCCGAAGATCTTTTCACCTTGGCCCAGGTGTTTGACTAGGCGTTTAAGCTCATCTTGGCTGTGTTTGCTGAAAATATCCTTGATTTTTTTCACGCTGCAGCCTCTAATTTAGTCTGTTTCATGACATGGATCATGGGCAGGATCTCGGCCTCGAGGAAGGACTGAAACTCCAAAGTGTCGACCTGGTTGAAGAGGACTATGGCGCCATCGTTCACGATCCCCACCGTGTAACCCCTGGCCTTGCTTTTCGTGACAACGTATCGTGGGCTTCCGCTGCCTCTAAGTTCGGAGAAAAGAGCAGTTTGGATGAAGTCTTTACCATAGAGGGTGCTTTTATTGATGCTGGGTATATCCATGTCTTCTATGAAGAAGACCCGTGTTTCATAGTTCTCCTTCAGATAGCCATCTATCTCTTGGCTGCGGATCCTAGCTAACTTGATCTCGCCGACGTCGCCATAGATGATTTCGCTCAGCTTGTTGGCCACTTTATCTGCGATGCCTTTGCTACAGTAAACGATCAGCCACATCTTCTCCCCGTCTTGGAGGAAGGTGAAGGGACATTCCTGTGTGACCGGAGAAATGTTGAAGTTTCCTCGGTAATAATGAGACACCGTATAATCGTAATTATAGCTGCCACGGACCTCGAACTCGGTGCGTTGAAGATGAGTTATGTCGTTGATGAGATCCAAGGCGAGATCCTCATCTCTCTCAACTTCCTTGAAATTCTCTACGGACAGCTCGATCTCATCGAGGCTCTTTTCATCTGGGACTATGAAGACCTTGCCGCTGGATGGCATTACCTGTCACCCACATAGTTTCCTTTAATTTCCTGTAACCGTTTCACAGAATTTATGATGCGCTCCTCGTTGGCCTGCATCTTCTGATAAAGGCGATCCACAGCCGTGGGTTCTTCTTTTGATGGATTATCCGGAGCCAATTTATCTCCCGAAGGATTAGCCCAGGCGACCTCGAAGTTGGAAAGCAGACCGGATAAGTCGCGCATATGTTCATCAATTTTATCTAGGTGAGCCTCAACGTCGGGGAGCAGCTCCCTAGGCTTCTTTTGCACTGCGTCAACCATGGTATAGAACGTAGTGTATACTCCTTAAATCTTTTATCTGTGTAATGCTAAACCTAATTTAGAGGGTTGGAATCCCTCCCCCGACACCAGGCTCCATGGGCATGAAGTCATGTCGGGGCAATATAGAACCCAAAAAGGGCGATGATGGACCTCCAAGGTTCAAGGCACAAGGCGATAAGGCCGACCAGCATGTTTGGCCACATGCTAAGGGGCCGGGTTGCCCGGAATGTGCGGCTACCTTGGGGACCGGAGCCCGTAACTGCATCACGTTGCCACCATTAGGGACCGGGCAAAGAAGACAAAATACGACCAGCCTGTGACCGGCAAGCCGAGTGCTATCGGCATAAAAGAAATGGCTTCGGGCTGCGAAACACGTAGCATAACGCGCCCGGTCCCGCTTAACTATTCCACCAATCGTAGACTCGCTGATAGATCGCATATTTATATTGCCAGAAGAGGCAGCCGAAACAAAACCCTGAAAAATATTCCTTCCAACTCCAAGCGATCTCTACAGGATCCATGCTATTTTCTTGTATAACTACCTAAAAAAAGCTCTGCACTATGCCTCAGCTCAGTTGACGCCTCTGGTTCAATATGAACATAATGGGCTTTCATGCCTCTCAGCCATTGCAGACGCCTCGAAGTGGAGAAATATACGGTGCTGCCGTTTGTACGGATCTGGTTTCTTCCATATTTATAAGGCATATTTCTAATGTCCAACTCTTGACGAAGTATATCATAGATAACGTTAAGCCACTCTGCGCTACCAACAACCAGAATCGTGCAATCTAACTCTGTTTGATCTGCAATAAGCTGGGCGAGATCCGTAGAAATCATCACGCCGTGGCCTTCCTTTTTGCAGGATCCTCATCAAATTCTGGTTTCCATTCCGGGATAGTTTCTTTGAGTTTAAAGTGTATTCCACTAAATGCATCGGTACTTTTCACTAATCTGAGGCCATCAATGAACCGGATCTCAGCATCGCCAATGGTTCTACTGATAAGTTCCTTCTGGATTGTCTCGTTGATATGCCTGAATAGTATGGGGTTGACCTCTATGGATTCAAGCTCCAGGTAAGAAAAGTTACGTTTGAGCCACGCCTTCATGTCGGTGATGAGATCCGTGAATATCATGGCTTCTTCAGCAACACCCGCATCAAGTCACTTCCCGGGAAACCTCTAAACAATTTTCCAGGTTCTGTCAGAGTTAATCCCTCAGGGTCGAGCATCCCTACAGATTCGATGGCTATGAGGCCCGCCTGCCTTATTCTAACAAAAACAGGAGTTTCCTCTGAACCATCCCATCGCCAATTATTGAATGCCTCCCCTGAACCGAGGAATATCTTGGCCTCTTCCGGCATTGTCCCTCCCATTGAGGTCGTCTCGTTTAATTCCCAGATACCGATGACAAAATGCTCAGGAAGCCCATAAACATGATCAAGATAAAAACCAATGGAGAAACCAGGCAGCGCAAAGATATTCATCTAACCGCCACCCGTGTTAGGAACCAGTCTGAGAGTCTTTTCAGCCTTATCTTTCAGATAATCGATAAGTCCGGCCTTATTGGCCAGCCTGAGTTCCAGTTGCCTATCCTCCTCCTTTGTCTCTCCTTCAAGGATGGCGAAGCTCGCCCAACCGCTGTCCCTTGTTTCAAGGATGACGTCGGCGGCCTCTTCAGCTGATAGAGCCTCCATAACTTGGTCTCCGTGTTCTGGGTGTAACCTTCTTATGTTTACCATTTCATCCCTCCTTTTTTATGCCGTATGTTCCACACTGCCAGTTAGAGATAAGATCTTTTGTTCTATGGTTGAACCAGTCTAGGAAGGCCGCGATCTCGTCTCCCAGCGGGTACTTGTAGCTGTGTATTCGCCCTGAGGCCTGGGTGATTGCTGCGCCTCGAGGTCCTTGAAGTATTGTGAAATCTCCGCTTTTGTTAATGAGCAACCGGCAGTCTTCAAGCTGGTTTTCCAGCTCGATGGTTGAACCCTCCATGAAGGCGAAATACTGTTCAGCTGTCATGTATTTTTTTAGGAGATCCCATGCTTTCTGTTCGACGTGTTCCGGGAAAGCGGTGTATTGGTAAGTATTCCCCCTGCCTCTGACGGTAGGAAACCCTACCCCTCGACGGGCGATGCTGGCGGCATAAGCCCCGCTATCCATCATGTTCTCGTAGCAGCTGGGATCATAAGCCATGCTTACGGCACTCCCCTCGAGTGGTCCAACCCTCACATAGCCATCCCCCGTGGCGACACCAATCACTTCATCTCCCACTCTTGCCCGTCTAATTCCAGCAGGCCCGTCAAAAGTTACAAGGTCTCCGCGACTGATATCCGGGCCTGTACAAACGTAGACGGTGCTATCAAATGGGATTGACTGGGATAACTCCGGAAACAGAAGATTCGCTAGCCGCCTAATAATATGTGTAATGACTTCATCAATACCGTGGAACAACGGCATTGGTATAGACTTAATTCCACACTCTTTTATATTTGTGTCCCCCAAATTTCGCCATGGTGGGTCTCAACGAAAATTCTATTGACACAGATCGACGGCAAGATGCCTAACCTGGCTCTCATGAAGATAAGCTCCTATTATAAAGCCCAAGGCCACGAAGCCGGATTCAATGTCACCAATCCAGATAAAGTTTTCATCAGCTGCATCTTCTCAAAGAATATGTCAGCCGCCCGGGGCGCAGCCAAATTCTACCCCAAGGCAGAGATCCAGATCGGAGGCCCCGCGTTAATGGCTCCCAATGAGTTACCGAAAGAAGTAGAGCACCGGATGCCCGATTACAGCCTCTACTCAGACATGGATTACAGTTTAGGCTTCACTACCCGGGGCTGCATACGCAGCTGTCCCTTTTGTATCGTGCACCTCATTGAAGGCCCCTTCAGGGAACACGCCCACCCATCAGAGTTTCACCACCCGGACCATGAGAAGATCGTGTTCTTCGACAACAATTTCACGGCCTCCGCAAACTTCGCTGAGACCCTGAGTTACCTGCGTGACCACGGGCTTCGAGGCTGCTTTAACCAGGGGTTAGATGCTAGACTCATAACGGAAGAAAAGGCTACGCAGCTCGTGGAGGCTAAATTATGGAACCTGCACTTCACTCGGCCCACATGGTACTTCTCCTGGGATCTCATAGAGGAAGAAGATGATATCCTGAGGGGCTTAAACAGGATGATGGACGCCGGGGCCTCAAAACACAACTTGAAAGTCTATGTTCTAGTCGGCTTCAACACGACTCACGACCAGGATTATTATCGAGTCAAGAAACTCATCGACATGGGGATAGAACCCTTTGTGATGAAGTACAACGGAATGAGGCGTGATAAATGGCTCAATTCATTAACCCGCTGGGTTAACCGCCGATTCTATAAAAGCTGTGACTTTCAGGACTATAAGCCCTTAGTGAACCTTAACTCTGGTTGGAGGCCCCAGCAATGACCGCGCCAAAGGGGTGCAAGAAAGGTGAGTCGAGGTACAAGAACTTCGTCTATTGTCCCAACTGCATACGGTGGATCCCTAAAAAACTCTTAACAGGGGTAACATGCCCTGAGTGTGGGACCAACGTGAGATTCGGCCCCCGAGGAAACCGCGCTAGAGCAAAACGCATCAAACTGCCTTCCGAGCCCTATTCTCTGCATTTCCACTCTTCGCAGCTGAGCTCCCCATCCTCCCCAACCCAATCAACCAAGGTACTTGATTGAAAAAGGCTTGAAAGTTTTCTGCCTTTTAATATGGTGAAGTCTCTGGGATTGGCTTCCTCGAGTTCTATTGCTTTCTGATATAGTTCAGGATGCGTGTTTCGCAGCCGTTTGAAGCCCTTCACGTCCTGGAAGGGACAGAACCAGCACCCAGATTTAGGCGGCACGCGTAAGCCGTGTTTTCTGATCACGTTAATGCAGCCCCGGCGTGTCAGGCGGTGGGTGATTAAGGGGGTTTTGTAGGTTATGCCTTTCTTATCTTTAAGGTATCTTCTCTTGCGCTCCCCATAATCGTATCCAATATAGACGATGCTCGGGTTTTCCACATAATTGTAGAAGGGTTTAGTCTTGAATTTTGAGGTGCAGCACCGGACAAAGATGCTGGGCAGGATCCTCCACTTTAGAAGATAATCATAGAGGGTTGTGGTATCCTCAACAACGGGTTTTAACCAGGTAAACTCGTATCCCTCTTCTTTCAGGTATTCTAGGAATTGGTATGTCTCCGGCCATTCGCAGCCCGTGTCAACAAATACAGGTTCAAACTTTGTTTCCTGGTCCAGAAGTAGCAGCATGAGGGCGGTGCTGTTTACGCCTCCACCGAAACTAAGGTACTCTTTCATTTGAGGTCCTCTGATTTCCAGACTTTAACAGCTGGGCAGCCATGGATGCACCACATAGTGTAGAGAACCACGTCCCTAAAAGGGAACCCGCAGTTAATTCCCCAGAAAGGTGTGAGCAACCAGTCATCCAAGATATTAATTTTTCTACCGTCATTTTCGCGCAACCACCGTCGAAACGGGTAGAAGAAGTTGAGATCAAGAAACTCGTGGATTATGAAACGCCACTTTCTCGGAGCCGTAGACCAAACATAATCTCCGTCATCATCTCTGGCACACTTACGCATCAGGCTGGCATGATGCCACTCATCCCCAAACTCATGGATAAACCAAGGCATCTCGAAGACTAGGTTCCCGACGTTTTCAAAAGTGTTAGAAGGCATTTATTCGCCTTTCCTTCCCACTGGTGTAAATTTTACTCCCATAACAAACAGGATCTGGTAATCCTCATAGGCCTTCCGTTTCGGCTGCACGATCCTCCGCCAGTGTTCAACATAATTATCTAGGGTGATTTCACCGGCCCGCATCCTCTTACCATACTCATCCATGGCCGTCATGTATTCCTCCCAGACCCGCTGCATCTCAGGATCCTCGAAGACTGGTCCTGAGGCTGAGGTCACCATCTGCATTATGTCGGCGATTCGTGAGGTCCTCGCTTTCTCGGTCATTTAACCCAGTATACACTGCATTCTATACCGCTTAAATATTTGTTGAGAGAGAGTATGCCTCATGACTGATCGGACTTCCAGCTGGAAGCCTCTGGATTTTCGATGCCCCTATGACTGCATCTACTGTCCCGAGTGTAGATCACCAGATTATAACATCGAACCTGAGTTAAGGAAGGACTGGCGTGATGTACCCTATCGTAAAACAGGCATCTGGGTGTGCGGTGACACCGATCTTTTTCATCCCGAAGTCCCTGATTATATCATCGACGCGGTTCTAAGCCGGGCCCGCGATCACCCGAGCCACTGCTATATATTCTGCACCAAGAACCCTCAGAGATACATCGATTTCCTAGGAAAGTTTCCCGGTTGGAGCTACTTCACAGCCACCATTGAAACCGATGTGGATTATGGAAACAGTTTGTCGCCGCCTCCACTAGAGAGACTGAGGGCAATGAAGGAACTTAGAAGGAAGCTGGAGAGATCCTCGAAGCTGAGGCCGAATGAATATCAGCTGACCATCAGCATGCAGCCCACATGGGATTTCACAGACGAGTTCTACTGGGAGCTCACGGAAATTCAGCCGGATCAGGTGTGCATCGGCCGTGTAGTCGGTGATTACAAATATGTCCAGGAACCAGATTTCGGGAAGTTGATGAAGCTGGCACGAAGGCTGTCAAAGATGGCTGTCAACAGACCGAATACTCCACACACAATCTGCATGGTGAATATAGATGGACGGCACGTGAACTCAAGAAGCAGGTTCAGGTCCTGGCCTTGGCGTGATCCGCTTAGCTATGGTTAGATTCCCTTGTGATTCAGTATGTTCTCGTGTAATCTCTTAGGTTCCATGGTGACCCAGTAGGTCCTCGCCTTACTCCGCTTCTTTGGTGAAGCATACTCCTTGATGCAGACAGGCCGCCAGTCAGCTAGGCACGCCATGGCGCGGTGTAATCTATGTTTGATCTCATTCCACTTAAAGACGAGTCTGTTGGCCACCCGGAGGAACTCCAGCTGGGCTTTGATGAGCAGTATAGATGATGCGCTCCACGTGGACGGAAGTGACCCATACCAGGTTCCGGTGCTTAAAGGCGTGCTCCCGGTGGGCGAGTTGAAGATGCTGCCTTTCCCCACATACCTGTGCGGTGGGTCGAAGATGACTAAACTGAAAGCCCGGTCCCTGAAGGGAAGATACTCCCACCGTGCGAGAACATCCGGTGGGATCCTAAGCCCCGGCTCACAATCCATGAAGATCACGTGAGGCGGGCTCTTGCACTTCCACATAGTCCGGTTGCCGGCAGTTGCATCCAGGATCGGCTTCATTTGTATTTCTCCATCCCGTCCAACGTCTTGCTGGGTCTGAACATTGTTCCACATTTGGGGCAGATAAGCCACAGACAGCCTTTCTCGAAGCGGAAGCTGAAGTGGGAGTATGCTGCTGTTGGGTCGTCCTCGAGGCCACAGTTAGGGTTGGGGCAGTGCGTGGGCCTCCACCCCTCCACAGATAAACCCAGGCAGTAGACGAATCCCACTGTGAGGACTCCGAATATCAGGGATGCGGAGCCTATTCCTAACAGAAAGCTCCACCAATCCAATCAACCTGCCACCATTATTATTTCTTGGCCGTGTAGATGTGATAGGTCTTGTACCCTTTCTGCTTCACGGTCTGCTCATAACTCCATTTGTCGGTGACGCTCTCAATGACGTCCACGATGTCGGGGTGGGATGTGGAGTGGTTTAGGGCGCTGGATCTGCCGGGCCCCTCCGTGGGTTTGACGATCCTGGTCGGCTTTACTTCGGGGAACCCGGGGATTTCGCTTCTAAGCCTGTCAAGGATGCTTATTCTCGCCACACCTTTCCGGTTCTGTTTCCACCCGAAGAAGGCGAGTATGACCTGGTGTTTGGCCACCCGCCACATCTCGTAGAAGGCGAGGGGCCACTCGAGGGGATGCATGTGCTCGAAGACTGCTCGCTCATAGACGGTGTCATAGCTGCTACCAGGGAATTCGAGGTCCAGCACGTTGCCCACCCGGATGTCGGCATCCGGGTTAATTTTCTTGGCGGACTCTATGAACTTTGGGGTGATGTCGATCCCCGTATACCTGGTCCCGTGCTGGGTGTGGTAGACGTAGTCGATGGCTGTGGCGCACCCGCATTCAAGCACGGAGTCATATTTGGAGGCCAGCACCGCGATCCTGAGTCTGCTGGGGTGCTCCTTCTGCCGGTTCCCTCTTAGAAAGTGCTCGCCTTGACCTCCTATGCCTTCCTGCCAGTAACGCTCCCAGGGTCTAAGCTCCATGGAGAAAGTATGGGTTCATCGGTTTTAAATTCTATCCAGAAGCCACCGCTTCTTCCTGTCGTGGCGCCGCTTATGGTACTGTCTGCGCTCTGCCCGTGACAAGTCGAACCGGATAAACTCCGCGTGGTTTCTAAACTTCATTCACTAGATGTTTATGGTTCCCACCAGCCACAATTTATGCAGTATCATTCTCTTCCTCCTGAAAAAAACGCGGTTGTCTCGAAGGGTTTTATTCCTAATGCTTTTCTCCGCTTCTTCGTTACCTCGTGGTCCTGGTGCACCAGCTCACCCGTGAAAGCGGCTTCAACCGCGTATATCCTGCAACCTTTGATAGTCCAGTCATCTAACCCATAGTTCTTCAGCGCATCATAGATCTGCACCAGCATGTCCCCCTCGACAATGGCTTTCTTGTAGTCGGGTATATCCGCGTATGACCCCATCTTTGCGGTGTCGCTTAGAATTATCCAGTGATCTATTTGCCCTCCCTCATCAGCAGTTTCATTCCAGGTCACTATGAAAGTAGTCATTTCAACACCCTCAGCTCCTTCAGAAGTGTCTCAAGCTCCTTCACATCCGCATCTAACGCAATCGCTAGAGAATGAATTTTTGCCTTATTATGCTCCTCACCCAAATGGAAGCCCAGAGAGAACACCAGGGCGAGGACAAGCAGAAAAATCAAGATTTCTTGAAGAATCATTTCAGCGCCCCCACGAGTACCTGGTCCCCTGGTTTCAGGCCCAGCTCCCTCTGCTGATTGGCGGTGAGGTAGATTTTGCTTCCGCTCCCTATCGTGGCCTTGACCATCTGCTCCGGTGCCAAGGCGAAGGTTGATTGACTGTAGACCGTGTGCACTCCCTCACCGCTTTTCATCCTCAGGGTGAGCCAGTTGTGGATCTCGTCCAGCCATACCTCCTCGATCAGTTTGCCCTCCAGGTCTTTCACCATCTCGGATAAGGGTCTCTTAACGGCTCTCTCACTGGTCACTGCTTCACCCATGGTCTAGAATCCCTCATTTAAGGATACCAGTCCGTCTCATTAATTAAACCGTGTTTCAGCAGCACCTTCACGATCATTTCAACCCCGCTAGGGCTATAGGCGTCCACCTGGGGGGCGATCTCCCTGAGATCCTGTTTCAATGCCTCCGTCTGCGGTGACGCCTCCACCTCCAATACATCCATTTCCCTGAATGTCCCCATGTTAATTCGATAGTCGAGGAACTTCTTGACGATATCCAGTGGCTCTGTTCCTCCTGCAAACTGTTTCCACATCCTTAGAGCCCAATCATTTGTGCGGAGGGTGACAACGAATGTGTGCGGATCCGATTTTTGTCTTATCTCCTCAATTTCTTTCTCAATAAGTCTGTTATTATCGGCGCTTATCCTGTATAACTCTTCAAGCCTCTCATAACTCATGGCATTCCCTCCCCTATGTTCGCCAACCAGATGACGAGTGGGCATCGCTCAGTCACTTTAGCCATCAGATCATAGTAAGCCTTGATGTCAGCCGCCCCGCCACGCCTCATTTGGCGCTCCACCTCCATGATTCCGGGGTCCGTGGCCCTGCAGACTCTCTCCAGGGGGCACTTTAGGCAGTTCACAACCCTCTGCTCAGGGGTGTAACCCATATAACTCATGGTATTCTATCCCTCATTCTCCTCATCCGGGTGAATTTCGATGCCCTCATACCAGTTGGAGGGCTGCGTCGACGTGTTTGGGACCCTGTTCTGCCTGATTTTGTCAAGAATATAGGCCACGTGCTCCGGTTTCACGTGGTTTATCACAATCTTCATGGTATATACTGCGTTCTATACCGTATAAAAATGTGTGTACCACCCTATTTGGCCCCCGTTTCCAGGAAAAAAGAGACTCAAACCAATGCAAACGAGGCAGATAAATGTGCGCACCACCCTATTCGGACCCCGTTTCCAGAAAAAAAGAGCCTACTTATACTCAATGCATCAAAAGTAACAGAAACTGTTACCTCCTGTACAAAGAATATAGGCGGGCCAGCGTACCAAGCTACCCAGGTACAACCCAGGCGACCAAGGCACAAGTGCCTCCCGCAACCGCCGACCCGCCCCCCACAGGTTCCCAGTGGGCTCCCCGGTATGCATGGCCCAAGCCCATAACGGTGCGTAACCATCCAGGCTCAGGGTGCTTACACCAAGTCTCCCGGGGCAAACACAACGTTCCCGCGGCCGTAGTTAACGGTTTCGGGCGCCCGTCAACCAACAACAGGTTCACAAGTACCGTCTCCCGCCAGCCACAGCCCCATCGCCGGGGCAGGGCAAACAGGCTAGTGGGGCTAGTACGTTCCGCTGCACCCGGCACCACACCAGCAGCCCCGCAGGGTATAAGCCCACCGTACCCCGCCGCACCGCAGCCCATGGCCCAACGGCGGGTGTCAACCAGTTCCCAGCACGTACCCAGACACCCGGCACCACAGTTAACACGTCAGTCGGCGCCGCCGACCAGTACAAACCAACCGAACCAGGGAACCCTGGAACCAGCAGACACCGCCCAGCCCACGCGCACGCGCCACCGTACCCAGGACAAGGATGCGCCACACGTGGGGGATGAGGGGAACGGGGCCCGGGGAAGGGGAGAAGGGACCAAACGTTCAAACCCCCAAAAAAACCCGGCGATCTAAACCGAGGTGGGACGGTCATGTTTGATTGTGCTGGAAAAAAATTGATTTGGGACAATATATTTCTGTGGGGATGATTCTGGCCCGATTGTATTGTCTTTGGTCGATGGATTGAACACTTGTTTATGGTTTGTTTATGTGGGTTCACGGTTGTAACGCGGGGTCTATGTTAGTTTAAACGGGTGTATTGTTTATGGGTTGTTTATGTTGTCAACTGTTTAGTTATGGGATTGTATTGGGCTAAAACAATATATTTTCCTTGGGACATATTGGTTTTCGTCAATGTGGGCGGTTCCGAGCTGCCATATTGATGTGAATGAATATAACACTTTTTTATTCGGTTAGGAATTGGTGGCCAATAATTGCTTATTCTCTTATTCTCATATTCTCACCGTAAAAAGGGTATAGATACACAACACGACAGACGGCCGACATATTGATGAAAATCAATGAATCATCTAGGGGGACGTATCGATCAAAATCAATGAATTCCAGCTGTCAAAAACTTTAAGGTTAAACGGTTAGACTAACCAAACCCACACTTAACCCACTAAACTTTAAACGGTGTTGTGGGGTGGTGGTGGTTGTGGGGTTGTTTGGGGTTTGTATAATGTTGGTGGTGGGGTGGTTGTTTATCTGATTAGAATATGAAAGGGAAAAGGTTAGGGGTTTTAAAAGAAAGGGGTTTCGTATATGGTTTTTGGGTATACGTGTTTGCGGGTTTGATCGGGTTTAATTTTTGTAACCCGTGTTATGATCATAGGTTGTGTGGGTTTGAATCCTTGAAAGGGTTGATCTAAAACGTGTTTATTGCACACGGGGGTTTGTCTTTTCTTGTTATGGTTTTTTATGGTGGTGGTTTGGTGGTTATTGCATAAGACGCATTTAAACGATATTTTGTAAGTGTATTTACGGTTAAATTTGAGGTTGTTTAAGGTTAGGGGTTGTTTTTCGGTTTGTTTTATAACACGGTTGTTTATTTTTCTTTTTCCGTTATTGTTTGTTATGTAGGTAAATATTTTACGTTGCCTTTTACAATTCCCTATTTTTAGGGTTAAGGTGGGGTTAGTGTTTACAGTGTAGCTTATGATTTTTCCGTCTTTTTCTTTTATCGTTGCACTAGGTGGAGTTAAGATTATTCGGTTTAATTCAGGTATAGGGTTTGGTTGTTTGAAAAGTTGAATCATTGATCCATGATAAAAAGCGGTTTGGTGGTGATTGTGTGGGGTGGTGGTTTTTCCTAGTATCGCCTTAACTAAAGGGGTGGGGTTTTTCTTTTCTCTTTTCTCTAAAGGTGGGGTTATGTAACCAATAATAACCACCTTTTCGGTTTGGGTTTTTGGATCATAAACTAGGTTTGATAAATCGTAATTATCGCACCACTGTTTATAATCCTCATATTCGGGGTTGCCTTTCAGGTTAGACATAGGCATATTAAACAACACGTAAACAGTATATAAACAGTTATGGATCATGAATCGGTTAAGGGATAGTTTTTTTTAAACACTTGTTTAAAGGTTTGGGCTAAATCTTAATGTTTGTATCGGGTTTGGTTTGAATCCTTAACACTTGTTTAAAAACTAGGGGTTTGGGGTGGGGTGGGGTGGGGTTTGTTATGCGTATTATCGAGCACAAACCGATCACAACCGTCTCAAATATAGGCTATTTGTGAAAGGTGTTAGCCCTAAAAGCCTAACGGTGCGAAATATGGTAAACGCTAACCCGTGTTTAGCCATATAGACAACCTACACAACCGCGTTAAGGTTGTTAGTGTGCAACGTCAAAAATGAAAGTAACCACCTTAAAAACGGGTTTGGTGGTTAACGGAAAAACTAGGATTTAGTCACCGATACAAACCACCCCACAAAACCGCTTTTATGTACCTAAAAACGCATTGACTGAAATAAATATCTACTAAAATAAATATCTATTTCGCTAAATATTTACTGAAATCAATAAATGGATCAGTGATCTATATCATGCCTTACTATACGAAATGCCAGAGCTGTGGTCAGGAGTTTTACGGTGTGCTAAAGTCAGACGTAGATCGAGCCTTTCTAGGCCACGCCAGCAAATGCCACCCCAGAGACTTCCGAAAATATCCCACACGAAAAATATCTAGCATACGGTACAGGCACTACAGGGCTAGAAAGCACGATCCAGAATTCTGGGAAATACGTCGAAACGCCAAGAAACTACTCACCACGAACGGGAGTGACCCCATCTAAGGGAATATTCCCCCCCCCCTTGTTTGTTAGACTAGGTAGCGGGGGATGGTTTGCGGTACAGGCTGAATCCTAGGAGCCATAACCGAGAAAGGGAGAAACACAATGGTACAAGCAACTGTACTGACTTCTGCCCAGCTTGTCGAGAAACGCGATTTATCACTTGACAAGATGTGGGCTGCATCGGACTACGCCAAGCTACTCAGCGACAAAGCCAAGACAATCGCACCCAAAGCTCGCAAAACCCGCACCGACATACAGAAGGAGATGTCGGACATTACCAAGAACCTCTGGGACGGCATACTGCCAGAGGACGTTGACGCCTGCGTCAACATGTACGCACAGAGGAATGCCCTCACCAAGAAGATCAACGCCGAGCTGAAGAAGAAGGGATGCGATACTGCGGCAGTCAGGCTGTACAATGAGGCTAGGGAGCTGTATGAGTCAGACGCCAGAACCGCCCACGAAGCGGTTACTGGTAGACCCATCAAGCCCTCAAGCACATTGGAGCCTAACATACTAGCCCGCATCGAGATGAACCGTGCTGAGCAGCGGAAGAAGTCCAAATCCAAGTAGGGCGTTTTAGCCCTACCCACCCTTTTTTACTCACGTGCAAACCGTGAAACCTCGAAAATGTGACGGGGTTGGCTCCTAGGCAGTATACTTTCGGTGGCTATACAGCAACACAACGAATACTAGCAACACCTAGAGACTACGAACCCATAGGGGCGGGTAGATCGTTTCAGCAGATTAATACCCGCCCTTTTTTTATGTACTCATGCCAAGTGTCAAAACTGGATCGCCGTGAAGCGTGGGCGAGTAAACATGATGAGTACAGACGATTATAAGAGCTGTCGATTGACCGAGCAGATCGATGTGATCGAGATGCTCATAGCCCTCATCAAGGAGCATGAGGACGAAATAGCGTCACTTGTAAACCAGATAGAGAACGCCAACTACATACTAGCCCAGTAGGAGAACTGACCCATGGACGAAAACATATGCCCCGAGTGCGGCGGGATAGCCATCCCTAGGCCTGAGTGCATAGGTGGCGGCATATTCTGCGGGCATTGTGGGGTTGTTAAATACCAGCTGTCTTACAACGACATCATCGAGTGCTGCGAGGACGACTCCAGGTAGATGAAACGATGGAGTTTACCCTACAACAGCCCTATGTGAAGAAATATGGGACACGCAGGCCACGGCCTGTTTTCACCCTGTTTCAGCTACGTATGGCGGTGTTTTATCGTGAACCTATTACCTACAAGGAGCTAAACGACCCAGATTTTGAAGCGTGGAAGGAACACCTACGCAAATACCGCTAACCAGCGTCCAGCGTCACAACTGGATCGCCCTAAATGCGTGGGCGAGTAAACATTGACCCCTTGGTGGAAAGGGGTGAAAGGAAAAGCTTTCGCAAGACGCCACGGGCTCAGGTTTGAGTATATTGAAGCATTTAAATTTGAGCCCCGTAACCCCCCTTACAAGCCAGTGAAGCATCTTGACTTCGCATCCGTGCCATTCACCATAGGCGATGAGGAGTTTGTGGATGGCTGCATGTGGTATGAATATCTTACTGGCGTTATTGGCGTAGGTAAAACCAGACACCCCCGACTAGTGACGAGGTACATTGAGGCCATCATATGCCATGAGGTAATGCATGGCATGTTCCACAAGTTCCTCGGGGAGGAGTGGTCAGAGAGATTTGACTGCCAATGCAAGTTTTTCGACTTCCCGAAAGGCATGTGGAGAATAGAGGGCTTTCAATGCAAGTTCAGCTACCCCGATTGGGAGAACTTGTGCCCATCTGGGTGGCTGGGAAGGCTTTCAGAGTACCTGTCTACATGGTTTGAAATCCTGCTCTCAAAGCTAGCCATACCAGCCTCATAACTGGATCGCCCTGAACGCGTGGGCGAGTGAAATTGCTAGACACAAAAATATTGCCACACACAGGCTTCGGTATCAGCATCATGGATATCCATGGTGATGATGAGGTCGAGGCCTGGGTAGGCACTCAGTCGAGTAACCATCTGATGGTTATTAAGCTGGCCGACAAGGAGCTGAGTGATGTCTCTCCTAGCATGGTCAGGGAGTTTATCAGCTCACTACAACAGGCAGTTAGCGCCAACCAGAAGAAGATCAGAAAGTGAAACAAATGAGCATGAGCGAGCCTATCTTGAGATACTGGCGGGCTCGCGGACTGGAGAAGCTTCTCTCACGGAAACACTACACATGCAAATGCTCCGAAGGCAGAGTGCCTGTTTACTTTGGGCAGGACCCTGACGGTGAGTGCGTTGAGGTACACTGTTCAAGGTGTAACTACACGCTGCACACTATGTGGATTCTGCCCGTCAATCGCTTTGACTTAGGTGCATAGACATGGATAAACTGCATGAGAGCTGGCTGAAGCTGGTCTACGGACCGCCGAAGAAGAAACCAAGAGTGCGCCAGGTGCCTAACCCCGGCTTAACCGATCCGGTTGAGAGAATCCGGGTGCCGTTTCCGCATAAACGGAGATGGTTTCACGAGGATAAGCCCCCGATCACGGTGACCCTGCACGCTGAGAGGCATGAGCAGGACGCCGAGTTCGAGGCTTATCGGAAGCTGGAGAAGGCACCTCGCAGACAACGCCCGAGACCAAAAACCATTACTCTGCATAGCTACAACCTTGTGTTGAAGGAGCGCTGAGCTGATGACGATGAAAGCCACATGGCCCGCTAATGTGTGTGTATATTGTGGCGGCGATCTGAAGCGGAAGGGCCCTTACTACATCTGCATAGAATGTGGAGAGAAATGGCTGCCCGAGGAGGCAGGATTCACTAACGACATGCCACCGAACCCATATAGAGGAGACAAACCCAAAGCCAGTAAGGGCAGATGACACGCGAGCCCGAGCAGCAGTCTACAGTCGACCCAATTCGCGGTGAGGAAGGCTGTAGGTCGGCACAGCTGTGAGATATCGCAAGATGAGGCAAAAGACACCGTTGCGAGTGTTGATAGTCCTCATATCAAAAAGGTGGTTCGACTCCACCCTCGGGTACCAAAGCTAAATAAACCTAGGACGCCAATGATTAATGCCGACGCACGCCTTGGTTAGACATAGGCAATCTTACTAGGTCGGGGCGTCGGCGCTTTCTTGGCAGGCGATCTTCCGCGGAGCATAGTTCTAGGAGAAGCGGGAGAGGTGTTTCGGAACCGTTACCCTTGAACCTCAAACCACGCAGATTTGAGTGGTGAGAGGTAAACGGGCCGAAAAAGGAGATGTAACTGCGCAATGGGAGACCTAGACTTCGTTGGTGCGAAAGTCATGGAAGGTCACGTAGTAATACGCTGGCCTGTGCAGGACAGCCCCAAGCTCAGTAACTCGGGTAAAACCAAGATACTGGCTACGACTGGCGGCTTCATGCCCATGATTGACAACCCCTCGAACAAGTTCAGCATTAACGTCACCACACCTATCAAGTGATAGGGTGACGGGTTGCTTAACACTTACCCCTCCTTTTTTTTATACCTAGTGAGGAGATCATATGTCAGAGATCGAGAAGAAAGTTCGCCACATCAGAGACCTTGTGCTGATAGCTGACAGAAGCAAGCTGGAGGAGATCAGGGTCCTCGTAGTAGAGGAGATTGAGAAATACCCTATACTGCTGGAGCATTTACAAAAGGTCATTGACATCATCGATAAACTTCTGAAGGATCCGATTTGATGACTCTGAAACAGAAAATAGATGTGATAATAGCACTGGCAGCGATTATACTGTTGGAGTACAGCATCTACCAGCTACTGCATCTAATCCTATATCTGAACACATGGACAGTGTAAAACAAGACACCATGCGTGGCCCCTGCCGCCTGCAACGTGCACGGTTTTAGAACACGCAAGCCTCACGCACACCCTTGAGGCACGGCGTTAGAACAAGCCTGCATGCAGAGAGCGGTGAGAGGGTTCACTACCCTCAGGGGCGAGGTGGTCTAAATGGAGCAACAAATTCTGCGAAGGAAAGAATACCCACTGGCTTACAACGACGGCATTGAGTGCAGCTGCGAGGAAGACCTACCCATAGAGGAACAGCTAACCCGGGACGCGTTAGAGGAGCTGAAGGCTCTCCGCAAGGGCGAGATCGAGGCTCCTGTCCTGCTGCTATACGAGCTGGACCCGAATCCGAACAGCTGCGAGGAATGCGACTACGCTAAGCTAGGCATAGGCGGTGACGTCTGCCACGGATGCGTAAACGAGTGGAAGTTACAGTTCCACGACCCGATGTACGAGTGAGCATAGATGAACCCTACGGATGAGGCGACTCTACTGGTCATCCTCATAATCTGCGTGATCCTCACCATCTACAACCTTCTTTTCAATCCTTTCCGCGATCCTGAGTACAGGGAGAAGTGGGAGGCCAAGAAGAAGGCAGCCGAGAGGAAGCAGAGGCGGAAGAAGAAAGATGATGATGAGCTGGTTGAGGACGCCCTTATAATGGAGTACACAGGCGCCATGGACGACGAGGAAGAGGACAGACAATAATGGACTGGCTTACATGGCTAATCGTAATGCTACCCCTGTTCAAATGGTGGTTCAAAATCGTCAGAGGTAAAGAAAGATGAGCTTCACACATAGATTTGGCGTAGGCGTAGGCGGCAGTCCCGAGGATCCGTATGAGCCTCCGGTTTGCAGGGAGTGCCGCAAATTAATCTGCAGCGGCGAGTGCTACAAGCTCCGTGTGTGGTGGCTTAAACAGGAGAAGGCTATCCAGGAGCTCGAGGAGAAGCAACAACCCTTCGAGGAGTAATATGTTGGCAAAGATAACTGAGGACACGGACTTACATTCAAGGGCATTGAGGCATCATTACGTCGAGATAGATGGGGAGAAGTGGGAGATTGATACTGTCCAACTTGTCAGGAACCCTGAGCCCGATGACATTGTGAGCATCTTCCTAGTACTAGCCGATCATCTACTCGACATCCCTTGGAAATACGAAACCATGATATTCAAGATTGAAAACGAGGAAAGAGTCACAACTATAGAGGGCGGCGCCACCAGCTTCGGTTACTATCGAAGCAATGAGTCCGAGGATGTCGTGAAGGCGCATGATCAGATAGTCCAGCTCGTCGCAGAGGGATGGCTAAGCCCCGTAGAGGATGAGGAACCTAGCAATCTGCAGATATCGCCGGCCATAGTGAAAGCCATGACTCAGTTCGACACTGAGCACCCGGCCCCAGAAACAATGAACGGGTGAAAATACAATGGAAGTAACCGAGATACATAATGCAGAACAGATACAAGAGATGATCCTGAAAGCGGGGTTCAAGATGAATCCCTACGCCAAAAGCTACTTCGACGCCATGAAGGATGCTGAGAACACAGCCTACCAGTTCGGGGCAACCCCTGAAGAGGGGTTGAAGACACAGGTTCTCTACTTCTTCAGCAACGCCAAGGCCCAGACGCCCGAGCAGAAGCAGCTCAAGAAAGAGTTGCTAGCATGGGCTAACTACCATGGATACAGGGTGAGGTAACATGGATATTACGTGCAGAAATTGCGGCGAGCCATGGGATGCCTACGGTGCACGTCACGGTGGAGATATGGATCCCAGCGAGTATCGGGATCTCATCAAAGGCATCGGCTGTCCATCCTGTAACGGAAGGCCAATCTACGAATGCGGAGCCAGTGACACGACCTGCTCAGACTTTAAAGAGGGCAGATGTGAGAGGCCTGACCCGCTAGGCTGTGAACATAAGGTTCGGTGGAGATACACTGACCAGTTCCTATCCAGCCTATCCGACAGCACAGACGGCGATGAGGCCCTGGATGCAGCCATGGACATGGAGTTCGAGCCCCACATGATAGAAGACCAGGTATGCCAAGACATTTCATGCGGAGCGGCTCCCTTAGGCTGCTCCGATAAACGATACTGTCCACGCGGAGGGGTGAGATGAGCAGCAAGCCAATTAATCTCAAGGAGCTGGCGGCTCTCATCGATGAGAAGAAACCAATCTGCCTCTGCGGAAAAACCCTGAGGGGAAGTGGACTACAGCACTATGGCCCACATGACGGAGGAGTTCTGGTTGAGGGCTACTCGGAGAAGAGGTGGGTGTATGTGCACTGCCGCTGTGGGCATGACATGGCTCTCTGGAAGATAATGAGGGAGCTTGAATGATTACTGTTTTCAGTGATGACCCTCACGGATTCTGGTGGATCTACCTGGTTAACCGGGAGGAGCTGCGAAACCACGTGCACCGCAGAGAGATCGTCCGGCACAACAGGATCGCCTACACTTGGAGCCCATACTGGGAGTAAAGAGCATGAAGATCGAGGAACACGAGTACGCTGTGAGAGCGTGGCTCTGCAGGCTTCAAGACTACATGCCATGCCCCCATGGAGGCAAGTGCCCTGGATGCGAGCACGCATCATCTGAGAAGGAGAGGGAGAAGTACAGTGATCATATGTAAGAAAGGCCTGCACTATCCCAATTGTCCCAAAAACAAGAAGAACAAGCAGGGCTGCAAACGCTGTAAGGATGCAGAGGAGCGAGAGATCAGGCAGTAACCCCGGCTCACTACCGGGCACCTGGTGATGATGCGTACAGGTGAAAGATTTGACATATGAATCAAATAAAAGAACCAATGATCCTGATTACCAGCAAAGAAAGAAACTGCTTGCCCTTGAAGCATCTGAATGTAGAGAACAGAAACGCCAAAACCGTGGTGAGATAATGGAGATATCAGAGATATCAGATGAAGATAAACAAGAATTCGTAGAAAGGGTGAAGCAACTGATACACGATTCAATTACACAACATGAAACCCTAGTAGACGGATTACCACTAGAGATAATTGATTGGTTCATAATGCAACTTGATAGTATTGTATAACCCCGGAGTTCATCCATGAATACTACGGCCCCACTAAGAGTTAGTTTCAGATTTTGAATTATGCCCCGGGGCATAATTTTTCTAAGAATATCACCCCTTTCCAGAGAAGAAGCCATTATAGCGGAGATGTTTTCCTGACAGTCTGCGGTGTCAAAGCCGCCCTCTGGTGAAATGCGTACAGAGGAATGACTAATGGCCGAATACACACCCGACAAGCCTAAGAAGATACGAGTCGAGTGGAGTGAGCACCCCGATGTCCAGGAGCTGGATGATCTAGTGCGAACCGAGCTTGACCGACAGTGCGAAAGATCCTTCTTTAGCACAGCCTACGAAGCCACCTATTCCATCAACGATCTCAAGGTCGGCGGCAAGAGGTGGGTAGAGGATCAGATTGAGGTCCTTCAAAAGATACTCAAGAAGATCGATGCTCTACCCGACAGCGACGAGGAGGAGATAGAGGTTGAAGACGTGGAGCATAGTGGCAGCTAACCCCGAGGACCTTCGATCCGAGACTACAGCAGTATCCCGTGAAGAGGTTCTGCAGGCCGTCAGAAAGGCCCTGGATCGGGACGACACCCTGATCACCATAACGAGGGAATCATGATGAGCCTAACACAGGACCAACAAGAGAAGCTGATCCGCGCCATACAGTACGGCTTCAGGCAGCTGGAGTCACTACGCAACTGCGGAAACGAGGAACACTTCGACTTAGACACCTACCTCGCCATGGTTGAGCTGGCCCACAGCATGAACAGGAAAGGCCTGTTACTCAACGACGATGTGGATCACTTCGTCAAGATGCTGAAGGAGGAGCCCCCACCATGATGACCAGAAGCGAGCTGGAGGAAGCCTACGTCAACTACTACCGCCTAGCGTGGGACACAAATAGCGGCCTCACAACAGAGAAGATCAAGGAGATGACCGATGATGAACTCAGGAGAGCCATCCGATCCCTCAAAGACTTCGGAGAAAGGTAAGATGAAGTACTGGAGAGGCGTCCTGGGAGACATTGTTGTGCAGGCTGAGACATATGAGGAAGCCGAGAAGTTGATCGAGGAACAGATCAAGGATGGCGACGTCCCACTGCTCAGCATAGAGCATGACCCGGCCCTGGATGACCCGGACTACATCTTCCGAGACATAGACGACGAGGAGTAGCCATGCGAAGACACTACAAGAAACAGCGAAGAGGATATCCCATGAAGCCCAGGAGTAAGAAGCAGGCTAGAGATAGCTGGAAGGTGAAGGCCAGGTTCGGTGACGAAGAGGAGCGGCGGGTCTTCACAGTGGTTCTAGCCTACAATGCCTCCGATGCCATCTCGCAGGTGAAAGCGGTATACAACCGGATGTCACCGGAGAGGAAGAGGGGCCCGCCAAGCATAGAGAACGCGAGAGATTGGACAGCAGTTAAGGCATAACCCCCGGTTCACCACCGGGCTCACCAAGAATGCGTGGGTGAGAAAATTGCCAAACAAAGAATGTCCTATATGCGGCCGCGATGAGTGGGAAGAGGAAGACGGTCTGACCATCTGCAGCCACTGCGGATACGAGATGAGCGACACAGAGACAGACACCTACTGCGAGAACTGTGGCCTACCGATAAAGGTTGGCGACCTGATCATCGACCAAGCATCAGGAAGCATGAGCGCAGAGGGACCCAACATAGGCGACCACTCCATCATGCATACTATATGCCCAGACGATGAGCTGGAAGCTTTCAAAGAGAAGCGGATCAAGGAGCTTCTAGAATTCGAGTTCGAGAACTTCAAGCCACAATACATCTGCGAATGCGTCGATGAGGATCTGGAGCCCAGTATGAGGGTCACGACAATCACCATGTGGCCCAAGGCCGACATCACTGACGAGTTCGACGAGATGCGTTTCATCCTCGAGTACGGTGTTAACATGGGTGAGCTTGGCAAGATCCCGAAAGACTGGAAGGCATACAGAGACTGCAACACCAGCGACCACGAGAAGCTAAGGAAAAGAGCAGACAAATACCTCAAGAAGCTGAGTTCCTAACCCGGGTTCATTACCCGGCACCTGGTGAATGCGTACAGGTGAATGAAAATGTACATAGTACTAGCAATAGATGCAGGCATCCCCGATTGGGGAACTGCCAAGCTCTTCAAACCCAAAGCCAAAAAGATGACCTACAACTACGCCAAGTTTCTATGCGTTGACCGCGATATCCCCGTCTCCGACGAACTTGATGAAGACGACTGGATCAAAGGCGTCGACATCAACACGCTAGCCGATAAGCACGACGGCGAGATCGGCGAACCTGAGGACTGCGTCCACGTGGTTTGGTTGGAAGTGATATGAACCCACACAACAAGAAACTAGCAGCACACATCATCGACATGGTTGAGGACGCCATCAGACAGCAGTGGCCTGAGATCGACAGGATCGCCCAGGATCACGTGGTCGACGGCGAGAACGTTAACACCCTGCTCCATGGCGAACCCTACTACACACTCGAGGATAAGATAGCTGAGGACATGGCCACCGGCGTCGATGCCCTAGGAGACTACGACGACATGACCGATGAGGAATACTCTGACATCTTCAAGACAGAGAACATGAGGATCTTCATCGTCCATGGCCGTATGCACTGGGTAACCAAAGCCGAGCTCGCCAAGGAAGTCCCAGCTGAGGACCTCGAGGAGATCTGGAACTCGCTGCCCACCACAGAGGAAGAGGCAAGGAAACAACTGGAGGAGTAACCATGAGTGAATACTGCCCCTACTGCGGCTCAGGAAGCATCGAAAGCTACGAGACCTTTAGTGATAAAGATGAGGATGAGGAGCAACACGAGTACAGTTATACTTGTAAGTTCTGTGGCAAGGGCTGGAGAAAATTAGTAACGATCAGCATTGTATTGGAGGAATAGCAATGGGATGTCCATACATCAGTAACGAGAAGCATGCCATAGTCTGCCCCAAATGTGGGGGCACCAACATATCATCGGAGGTCACGGAAGCGTGCCCTTTCGGTTGCTGGTGCAAGGACTGTGGCCATGTGCTCTGTAAAGCTGCAGTCTGTTAAGGTGACGGACATGAAAATAGACGGAGAAATCTTTGTTGGGAAAAACACGAACGGCACACCATATATCCACATCTACCGTAAAGGACGCTGGGTAACCGACTCGATCCGAGTTACGCTCCACCCAGACGGAGACATAGGTGCCTCCCCAAGCAGCAAAAAGACCTGGAGAGAGTGGGCGGAGGAAGGATAATGTCGATCAGGATATGCCCCAATTGCGGACGAGAATATGAAACCGACTTCGAGGCCCCCGATCCACGGGATCCTCGCCTAATACAGAAAATCTACCCTGACGCTGAGCCATATCAACGAGAGCAACTCAAACTAGGTTACTGTTCTGACAAATGCTTCGATGAATCCATAGGAGCAGACGCAGACTACACCTACGACGAGAAGGGAAGGCGTTTCAAGGACGGAGTAAGGAAATTATACGCAGGCGGTTGATATGAGCCTAATCCAGACCTTCACAACCATAGGACCACCAAATTCTCACGGATCCCACTCCAAACAGAAGATAAAATGCCATCTAATGGACAAAGAAGTTACTCTAACAGCCCAACAAGCCGGCATAGTGACCTGCAGCGAGTGGAAGAAGTGCCCCAAGCATAGAATCAGAGGCATCAGGCCCTGCCCAGAGCTTTTCGCGGAAGCCGTGCTGAAGAAAACGCTGATAGACTCCAAGAAAAAGGGTCTACGATTTACCTAGCCTCAGTTCACTACTGAGCTCCCGGCCTAAACACTGAGCGGGAGAAAATATGACGACACATGCAGCGGTCTTGATCCAGGATTGGAACGGGCCCTTCCAGGTATATTACGCAAAGATGGACGGCTACCCTTCCAGTCTAGGGGAGAGACTGATCAGAGAGTTAGCGAAATACGACAACGTGCAGAGAATCAGCGAGCCCGGGCAGGCAGAGGAAGAGATCGCCAAGACCCTAGAGCTTAGAAAATGCTTCCAATTAGAGAGGCATGAGGTTGAGAAGGTCTTCACTGAGAAGTTCACCGACCTCGAGTGGGTCTACACCGTCGACAACTTCGGGCACCCACCGGATATCCTAGGCATCAACATCTACAAGACAAGCAACCTGGTAGACTGCCCGCCCTTCATCTGGCAAGTCTGGGATAGGATCCTCTCATACATCGAGTTGGATAAACTCACAGACTTGATGGAGGAGCTGGAGCGCACAGGTGACGCGACTAAGAACATGATGATGGCCTACGTCGGAGCTTGGAGGAAGTAAGAACATGGCAAATAAAGAACCGATTAAGGGCATGGGGCAGCGCACGTATGAGAGGCTGCTTCACAGGATCCGCCAACTTGATGGCAGAACGGTGGGTCTCCTCGCTTACTCAAGCAACACACATTGGGACAGGTCCAAGAACAAGTACCTGATCCTGGCGGAGGATACTTGGGAGAAGTGGGAGATCCGCTACATAGTGGAGGTCAGCGACATGGCTTTCCTCAGTCTCTGGCATAACGGCGAGATGGTTGGGGATGAGGTTATGTGTTGGGCTGACGACGCCCCAATGGTTGCAGTTGAGAAGCTGCTTGGATCAACGTGGGAGGAGAGGGATTGACGTATATTGAAGCACACGGCAATCCTCGTTACATCAGAGAACTCAAAGTAAGGCTACCTACAAAAAGAGAATACGGTCTTGTAAACCCAAGGCGAGAGCTAACATTCACCATCAAGCCATATGATGTGAATAGCGGACTCATCCAAGCCCTACCTCCAAGCGAGAATGCCCCTGGACTCAGCGTGAAGTGCGCCTTCTGTGACAAGGAGATGACGAATCTCCTAAACATCAATGAGGGTCTGTCCTGCTTCATGTGCACCAAAATCAAGGCGCCACGATTCTGCCTCGAGGCGTTAGCTAGGGCAGCCTATGATTGGTGGTTATTGGACTATAGTTATGAAGAATACCTTCAGCAGAAAGAGCGCAGAGATAGAGGGATGCACGCGGCGGCCGAGTTCATGGAGAAATGGATTGAGAGCATGGGCAACGTGAAGCCACCTAAAATAATCGTCGACATGGCAATAATTGATAACCGAATCGTATACCTAGTCAAAAAAGAGGATGCACCCTAGGTTCACTACCTAGCACCTGAAGTATGCGAGCAGGTGAAAACCTTTGGATAAAGAAGAAATCCTAAAGCTAGTACAGGAGATCAACCACGAATGCGCCGACCTGGGAATAGAGACCGTTGACAGAAAAGGACAGCAGAAGATGCAGTATTGGCTCCCCAACCAGCTGAAGCAGCTTATGATCGAGGAGTACAAACGACCAGACAACCAGAAGACACGCCTAGCCATCGTCAAATACTTTAACCCCGGCGGATCAGGGACGTGGTGGTTCAGCGAACTCGAGGAAAGAGGCGATGAACATATCGCAGACTTCTTTGGCTTAGCCGAACTCTTCGAGAAGGAGTACGGCTACAGCAACCTCAGAGAACTGAGAGAAGTCAAGACCCGTTTCGGCCTCTGGATAGAGCGCGACTACCACTTCAAACCAACACCACTACAGGAGCTAGAGAATTAATGGTTGAAACAGAGGAACCAGTACAGGTGCATGGACTCCTAGTATACTTCGCCAAAGTGGACAACCCCGACAGCAAATACGGTGGGGTAAACAAGTCCTTCAACGAAATGAAAGAAGCATGGCTCAACTGGCTCAGAGAATCCGAAGCGGTGAAGAGTAAGGCAGATCAAATTAAGAAGATAGAGATAGGATCACTCGCCTACTTCTACCTCAAAGACAGCAAACTACAGTTCCACTGCACCAAGTACGACAGACCAACCTCGCTGGCTAGATGCGAGGATGGTTGCGTCAAATGGGACAGGGAAGACAACTGCTGCACAGCCGAAGCCATGGGCCACGATATCGACGAAGTTGAGAAGAGCAAAGATATGCTACTGGATACCATGCACGTCCTAAGGATGTATCCGAAATGAAGGAATGGAATGTATATCTAGACAACGTACAGATAGACACCGTGTTCTTCAATGATGACTGCGACGCCGAGTACGTCAAGCAGTCACTCATAGACCACGATGGATACGATTCAGGAATCACTGTAAAGAAAGCGTAACAGAACTACGGATCACCCTCGTTTTGAGAGGCCTCTCAACTGCGGAATCCGTGGTGGGGTGGGGTTCCTCGCCCCCACTCCACCATAACTAGGTTCACTACCTAGCGCCTGATGAATGAGTGCAGGTGAATAAGATGGAGAAGACCAACCTCGAGAAACGCATTGAATCGATCAAGGCAATCTGCGAGTCCTGGATCGATAACGACACGGACACCATGGACACTGGTGAAGTGGTGGATGATTTCCACCAGATCTACACTATCTGCAGAAACATCGAGCTGGAGGACATACCAATGATCCCGCCATACCCGGTCAACATAACGGAGGAATAGCTTTGTCATACAAGTCGACAATACTAGACGAGTCGAACAAAGGCAAACGAGTCGAACTCATACATACCGATGACCCCTATACAAAGCTAAGACCAGGAGACAAGGGAACCTACCAATTCCTACTGAAGCAGACCAACCCCAAGGAGAACGAGCACCACATCGATTGGGATAGCGGCAGCAACCTATCCATGATACCGGGACTGGGTGACCGCTTCAAGTTCTTAGAGTCCGACTTCTGCAGCAAAGGCTTCACCGTTTCAAACGCTCTAACGGAGTGCCTCATACGCATGAAGTTGGAGGAAACGGGTGAGGGCTGCGAGAAATGCAGATGGTACATAGGCGAGCAAAGTGAAGCGGAAATAGAAATCTAGCACTTACAGTAAGTTATTTATTACAGTGTTCCATACCACAGTATAGACTCATTGCGGTGTCAAAGCCGCTCGGTGGCCTAAGAAAAGCGAACACCGAAAGGTGAGTGAGAAAAATGACAGCAGCGAAAGTGAAACTAAGTGGAATGCACATACTCTTCGATAACAACTACATCAAAGTAAAGCGCAAGAAGATCGAGGCAGACAACATCAGACCCCAACCCGCCATCCGATATGGGTATACGGAGGAGGGCTCGGTCATGCTAGTGAGATCCGCAACCACACCTAAGTTTAAGGAGAACATCACCACGAATGTCGTCAACCGCTTCAAAGATGAGGACATCATGAAGATGGTGGAGCCCTGGATCAAGGCCCCAGACGACGAAGATAAGATCCCTAAACTGGAGAAGCTCAGCAACATACTGACACTGGCATTTGCAGCGGCACAGGACGAGGCTCTGGATGGATACAGTCGCGTCTACGTTGACGCGGCGGGTGCCATCAGGCCCAATGGAGAAGTCAAGAAGTTCCAGGTGAAGGATGTGAATGAGGACGGCACCGAGGTGCTGGGCGAGTTCCCCTACACAACCAACACACAGGTCTTCAAGATTGACGAGTCCACTGTCCAGCCCAGAATATACTGGGATGAGATGCTGCAGGCGAGCGACTACATCTACGAAGTATACGCAGAGGACGACGTGGGCAGGTTTGCACTATGGAAGATAGCGAACCAGCTCAATAACTGGCCGACAGATCCAAGCGATCCCAAGTCTCCGACAGAGGAGATGATGGCAGTAATCCAGCCCATCTATCTCACCTCGGGTACAACTCAGGAGTACATAGCCCTGATTGCACCCAAGAGGATCGTAGAGAAGGATGGGATGGAGAAGTTCGTCCTAGTGATGAAGTGCTGCCAAAGTAACATCGCCTACCTCAACGCGATGAAGAGGCCGGCGGCAGGCGAGGTCCCTGTAACCATCCAGGCCGAGCAGAAGCCGCTAGTCTTAGCATCATTCGCGCAGATGAAGCAAGCGATGACGGCAGCACAGAAACCACAGGAGTCGTAAGAAATTGATCCAAGTACCCATCTACATACCGCCAATCCAAGTGCCAGAACACGTCATGAACCAGCTAACCAAAGAAGATGCTATCGTCAAACTCTTCTTGATAGAGTGGGTTAACAAGAAGCATAGTGGAGAGCTGCAGGAGTGGCCCTTCCTCTGCTCAGTGCTGAGAACCATCATCAAGAAGCACGGCGACATACCTCTCGTCTTTGTCAGGAGAGACTACCTCACCAACTTCAGCGAGGCTATCGCTAGGAGTCGCCATCCCGGACCACGGGAGGCGCAATATAATTCAGCCGTCGAGAAGATTGGCGACAAAGAGGTGCAAGTCACCGGACTGGACATCGTTTTCAGGTTCATGAACCATGAGGACAAGCACACGCAGCTATCCTGGGAGACTCGTTTCATACACGACTACCCCGCAGAGCTGGCGGCATACAAGCAAATCAACAAGGACTCAGTGATAACAACCCACGTCTGGATGGAGACCAACATCGAAGTCGTGAAGAGCATGCTGCAGAAGCAGGGCTTCCAAGAAGGAAGCGTAGACACAGCCGAGATCTCAGCTAATGTAGCTGAATGGCTAATAGAGGAATAAAAAGGAGGGAGAACATGGAGACAAAAATAACCATAGATCTGTCCCAAGAAGGGCTGGCGATGATCCTGAAAGACTACCAGGAAATCGTTATGAAACTCCTGTGGAACACAGATAAGAGCCAGTCTTCGCGTGACGTGTGGATCCATGTCAACGAGCAGCTGGAGGAAAGCGGCGGCCGCGCCAGCAACAAACGCTCAGACATCAGCAGGGCATCCATCATCAACTTCTGTAACGCCATGGTGGATGAGGGTATCCTGGGCTTCTCTGAGATAACGGGCAAGGGTGGCCACCGGCGACTCTACTACGCCCAGCTCAACGAGGGGCAGATGTGGGCTAAGTTGACAGAGATCATCCATGACAGGTTCCCCTAAGGGAACACACTAGGAAAGGAGGAAAGAAAATGGAACTAATGCTATGCGATACAGGGGCCGAGAAAGACCTAGACAACCCACTATATGCCGCCGAACTGAAAGGAATAGATCATGTCTAAGCTAACCTCTTACGGAAGACGTGTTGCTCAAGATCATTGAGGAAGACATAGATGATTCCCAGGATAGCGGACGGCACACACATCCTAGCAAAGAAGATGGATGGGAAGATCAGGATATATGGGCGCCCCAAACCAACAGGGATGCCTGAGTACACTGATCGGTTGCCGGATCTTATCGAGGCTTTAGAGGTTCTGCCTGCGAGCAGTTTTGAGATCGTGGGAGAAGCCGTGGTCTATGACGAGAATAATAGAACCTGGTTCGAGGGAAGCCAGCGACGCTGCAGCACACAGGACCCATCTAAGATACGGCTCTACCAAGCACAGTATCCCATCATGTTCCTAACCTTCGACGTCACGGAGCTGGACGGCAAAGACGTCATGGGCTACACCTACGAGTCGAGGAAACAGATCCTACTGGACCTCATCGAGGACACGCCGCAGACCCATGTAGAATGGCTGCCCCACGTGGTTGACAACAAGCGAGAATACTTCAACTCCGTGGTGGCCCAAGGCGAGGAAGGAGTGATCCTCAAACGCCTCAACAGTACCTACGAGCGGCGCCGGTCACCCAACTGGCTCAAAGTGAAGAAGTGGCACACCGAGAGAGTCAAGGTTGTCGGCTTCACAGAGGGCACAGGAAGCAGAGCCAACTACTTCGGCAGCCTAGTCATCGCTAAACGAGAGGATGACGGCAGCCTAGTTTACAGAGGCAAGGTTGGAACAGGATTCAGCGCCGCGGAGGTAAGGAAACTGCATACATTGCTCACATCAAATGTGACCGATGTAACAAATGTAATAACGCCCGAGCCGTATACACCCGTGGATCTACCGCTTGAAGTGACAATAAAGTTCTACGAAGAAACCAAGAATCGTGTCATAAGATTCCCGTCAATGCTTAAAGATGAGCATGAAAAGAGCATGATCCACTACGACACAACCATCGAAGGCAAGCCACAGAAGTCCATCAAGCAGAGCGACCTAAAAGCCCTCTTTGAGAGTCTAACCAAATAACCTCTCTTTTCTACTGCAACGATGTGGAGGACATTGGAAGAAGACAAAATACGGATTTTCCTAACAGATCAAGCGAGGAGCAGGACAGGCAGTAACAGTGTGGTGCAGCTGAGTAAAGAGATCATGATAGCTGTATCAGACTTCTACAAGAACCCTAACGAGGCAAATGATTTCAGAAAAGTCTACGGCATGACATCACGACATACGGCAGGCCTAGACAGCGGCGGCTTCCAGTTCCTAATGGGCAAGCTGAAAGTAGAGAACTCCGAAGTGCTACCCTGTGGTTTAGAGGTGCCAGCCTCAGCTAAAGAAACCGTTGAGATATACAAGAGAATGGGGGTTCTGAAGAAGGATTACCCGATACAACTGGATCTTCCACCACGATTTGACCAGGACCCAAACACCAGAAAGCAACTCATCACCAGAAGCGCCGGATACTATTATGAGATGGCTGAGGAGTTGCCCTGGGTTGTACCCGTGGTCCATGGCTGGAGCCTCGAGGAGATGAAGTTCAACCTAGAGTTGTTAATGGACCCGGATAAAGCGAGGATAGCGATGGGAACATACGCTGCAGAAACCCGGGGCGTCTGGACGATGGGCAACCTCAATCCCCATAAGCCAAAGAGCCTCGGAGTTGGAAGTATGAAAGCCTTCCACAACAGCGAAAACTACCTGCCATTCACAGACAACCATGCCAACAAGGACAGAGACAAGCTGGCGATAGGATCCTACAAAGCCTTCACACACAACAGCTACTACAAGGATCATGTCAAGCAAGGGAAAGCCGTAGCGAGCCCTGTGCCGGGGCGCCTCGATGTAGGCATAGATGAGCCTTTCATAGATAAGGTGAAGTCAAGGGTGGCCACACCGGTTCCAACCAAAGTGGATGCCGGAATACAGACACCGCGAACCACGCCCATGGTGGCGGCACCGTCGAGGAAACCCGTTGCAGTGGGCTCTTTCATAGCCTCAGCTGTAGGAGCTGACGGTGGAGCAGCCGTGAATCCGAGCCGAAAGAGGATGGCTGTAGGTACATTCATAGCCAATACAACGGGGCCGCTTGGCGAGAAACTTGCAGTCGGCACGTATGCAGCCACGGCTACGACGCCCGTTGGTGAGCTCATCAGTAAAAAGAAGGCTCCGATTAAGAGCAGGGTCAGCTTCACAGTCATCCTAGACAGGATCGCCATGGCGCTTAACCTGCTGAAACCGGACTACGAGGTGTTCATGCTAGGCGGCGCCAGCCCGCATATGGTTCACCAGATATTCATGTCCGGCGCCAGCTGGACAGACACCTCAGCTTGGCGCATCAAGGCACTCATGGCGGAGATCTATCTATGGGATCACAGCACAGGCCACAGCAGCTTCAACATAGGATACTCGACGAAGAACAAACAGATCGATGATGAGGGAGTAGAGATCCTGAGGGAGTGCCTGCAGAATTCTACGCACCCGCTTAACGGGATGACGGTTGACCGGTTTCTCGCCATCGGCAAGATGAATATGAAGGAATGGCGGAGCACCTGGAAGGAGAACCAATGGGAAGTCAAACCCTTCAAACTCAGGGCTCAGCACAACGCCTGGGTGTTGAAAGAGGTTGTGGAGCCCGTGGCTAGAGATTACGCTGCAGACCCCGATGGATACTACAAGTATCTATCCAACTGCTTGGAGCCGAGGCCTATACTATCGAAGAGGTTGAGGTATCTGTACGACAAACTACATCAGCCCTATGTGCAGACAGACTTGGAGGTATATCTGAAATGAACGAGAACAGAAAGTGTCCGTATGAACCAGAGAAAGAATGCCTAGGAAAACACTGTGACCTGCCAAAGCTAGTGACCTTCCTAGATCGTTGCTGGATAGTCTTAGATGAGAAGGCGAAAGAAAGACGCGAACATAGATCCGGTGCAACTCCGGACTCACCGAGAAAGCGTGGGTGAGAAAATGTACGCGCACTCTATCAAGAACCCAGAAAAGATGCACTTTGTTGAGAAGGACGGGCGTTATCTTTGCATCAAGGCATGTAGCACCACTCCATCAAAATCCACAACCAATCCCTTAAAAGTAACATGTAAAAGATGCCTCGGGCTCCTGGAGAAAAAACCGTGGATTAATAAGACATGCAGCAAATGCCCAAATGATTACTATGCTAACTGTCCATATGGCGGTATCCCACAAGATCACTGCAAAGACCTGTTATCTAGGCTCACTACCTAGCACCTGATGAAAAGCGTGCAGGTGAAAGAATGGACTATAGATTCGACGAGGTTCCTGTAGACTCTGGAGTCATAGTAATTGCAGATAAAAGCCACTACGAGGGCTGGGGAATAAAAGATAACTGGAGATTAAGAGGCACACCAACACCACCAGCATACAAGGCCCAGATTGATAATGGAACATACAAAGCCAATTGGGAAGTATATGGTATACGGAAAGCAGCTGGTAAAGGAATACTGGAAATCACCTCTGGTGAGATGTGGGTAAGCGATCCCTGCTACTTAGTGTTCGATGAGAAATGGAGGGAGTACATGGACAAATTTCTTACACCCAGGAAGAAGCCAAAGGGCATACTGTTTCTAGACAAACATGCCGGCGATGGCGGCTTCACAGTATTCCTGAAACTAGAAAAGACGTAACCCTTGGAGGAAGAGGACGTGAAGTTCAGGGTATCCCACCACTGGTCAACCGTCGTCGAGGTTGATGATATAGAGAAGGCACTCGACGAGGCGACAAGCATGTTCCTAGATGACTACAATCTGACGGCATTCGGCATGGACCTACGCGACTCCATGAGAGCAGAGGAGATCAAGGAATGAGTCAAAGATTACGGAACCTGGGTGTATGTCCTAAAGGTTACTGCACCTGCCTACGTTCAGATCACGAAGACGTGGAGGAACGAGGCGGCGATCCCTGCTATTCTTGCTGGCATACGAGGATTCACAATCCTCCCTCTGGCCTAAAAAACTGAGCAGAGGTAAATAACATGGATGTAAGAATGGTTTTGGCACTAAAGGGAGTGCCATGCGTGCTGACAGTGGATCCTGCAAGCAAAGAACTGGTGGATCTCTATCTACCCAAGGAAGCTTGGGACCATCTGATTACCCGTTTCCAGGGTAACAAGATGACGGTGACTCTCAGAGGACCACATGACTACCAAGACGGTATGATTATGCCACCCCACCTCGTGACGGAGAAACTGATCGACTGGATCAGCGACGACGGAACCCTTGACGGCGCCATCGGAATAGCCGACGAGGTAATGAGACATGCCGAATGAAGAGAAAGGGAAGCCTACGGAATTCTACGTTAACGGATTACACTGGAAAGTCTACAATGACGGCGAAAATATGGTCTACATAAGTAGCGTAGATGGGCTGAACTGGAGCCCTCCCACAGTTATGGCCCCTCCACATTGCTGGATATGCGACGTCGATATGTCCTATTATGGTCGGCATAGATGGTATGACGGCACACTCAGAGACACCTGGAGCTGCAAAAGCTGTGGTAACGTCAAAAACAAAATCGTGGATGAAGATCCTCCAGGAGCTAGAGCCGATCTCGCGCAGTCAAAAACTGCATGAGATGCTTTACAAGCTACTGAGGAGAGCTCCCGAGTTCACACCAGAGAAAGCCGAGGAGTTCAAAGAAGAACAGGAATTGCTTAGCAAGATTCTATTAGCCCACGCTGATTTCCAGAGCAACCCACCTTACTCGCATGAAGGGTATGGAGATATGTTTGGCGAGTACCTTACCCAGACAGAGCAGCTCAACGACAGGGCAGGCCAGTTCTTCACACCGATGAACATAGTGAGGGCTATGTGTGAAATGTGCCTCAACCCCCAGGTGGATGAGGAGCCCCAATACATCTCAGACCCAGCAGCAGGATGCGGCAGATTCATGTTGAAGACAGCCGAAATCTACCAGAAGAAAATCGGTGCATATAACTTCCTATTCCACAACGTGGACATCGATTACAAAATGTACGTCTACTGCACAATGAACGCGATCCTATACGCCATTCCCAGCGTGAACATCTGGGGAGATAGCCTAGCACCAAACGGGTTCAGAGAAGGCTTCCTCGTCTTACAGTTACCAAGTATGCCGGTACAATGGCACTACCTGGACAGAGAAGCGGTGCAGAAATTCCAGCCCAAATTCAAGCGACAGAAGATGGGTTTAGAGAAATTTGTAGAAGGTGACGCAGTTATCCCAGAACGGCCTAAGAGAGCGCGATCTAGGGACAAGGAAACGCCCGTCCAAAAAACCCTACTCGGGTAGAAAGGATACTTACACCATTGAGATAACGCTGATGGATCCGTGGGAGAATAGGAGCCAAAGATTTGGGCACACCATCAGCATCCACACCGACAAACATTACGGCGACAACCTTGGCTCATGGTATTCCGTAAAGGACAAAGATGAGGCAATCCAGAGCATACGGAGAACTATCAAAACCTGGGAAAGCTATGACTCGATAGCTGGACGCAGGGGCTATAAGGTAACATCCCAGAACACCGCATTCTCAGCGAAAGGCATCAGGATTACTCTCCACGAAATACTGTACGGACAAGGCGATTTGCTCAGGTTCACAACCTGACCTCCGGTGAATGCGTGCGGAGGAAAAAACTATGAAGAACCGACAGATAAACAGCGAAGGTGGCCAAGAGTTCTCCATACTTGTCCAAGAGAAGATACCAGTTGAGAGGGGTGGCAAGGAAGCTCCTTTCGGCAGGGTATCCATCCAGGACACCAGAGAACAAGGCGTCCTAGGCGATGGGCTCCTCGGCGAGATCTACCGCATCGAGGTAGAGGCCGAGGACAGAGGCTTCCAGAAACTACGACTACACTGCTCGACAGGACACAAGATCGCGCTCTGGGTAAGACCGCTACCAACACCCCTCGATATCATCGACCATGAGGATATCAGGCTGGTGTTCAGCCGCAATGTCCGCAGACCTCTACTGGAGGGGGATGCGGAGAAAGTGGCCGAATGGATCGGAGATCACTTCGAGGCCGTTGAATCCCTGATAGAGCAAGCCGTCAAAGAAATCTGGAAGTGCTGACATGCCTGTAATCGTTATGCCTGTGGAGTTCCGCTTCAAGATCAAAGGCAATCTGAAGAAAGCTCTGCAGAGTATAAAAGAACAGATCAACAATGACATAAACGAGTACCAACAATTTCTGCATCCCAACGCCGAGTTCCTGAGCCTAGAGTTCAAGGAATGGAGAGAAGAATAATGGCGCAATACATGAACCAGTGGAAGTGGCCGAGCGGATCCAACCCAGACAAAGAGTACACAATAAGCCTAACCTATGATGGCGAGTATCAGTGCAGCTGTTACGGTTGGACAAGGCATGTGCCGAGAAGAGACTGCGCACACATCCGAGGTCTGAAGGCAGACCCAGACCATCTTCTCAAAGGAATCCGCTTCGCAGCTGTGGAGTGACCAAATGCAGAGACAGGTGAATCTATGACAGTTTTGATGCCAACAAACCCATTGTTGGAACTTCAAGTTACTGCCATAATGGGAATCATGTTATCAATAATTGTCATGATCTATCTCTGGAAGAATCGCCCTAAAAATCCTTAATCTCTTATTCTCATAATCTCAGGTGAAAAAGATGGTAGATGAAAAGAAGGAAGAAGAAATTACGGTAGACGAAACTATAGGTGGGCCCGTAATCGGCATCAACATTGATACTGAAGAGAAGTATGAATGGTTGATGAAGCTGCTCGGTTTGCCTGTGGTGAAACCAAAGAAGCCCAATGAGAGTTCATAACTCTCCCTCTGGCCTAAACATGTGAGCAGAGGTGAAAAGCATGAATAAGTTATTGCACCCAGCAGAGCTTACAGACAAATGGCAAGAGCAGACATTGACCGTTGAGGACATCGTACCTAAAGTCATAGGATACAGCCAAGATAGAAGCATCCCAATAACTGATGAGGAAGCCGCGAGCATAGCTCGACAGATACATAGAGCATATAAGAAATACCACAATCCGAGTTCATACGCGGGAGATTTCATGGTTGAGTTTGCCGGCGACAGCATCAGGCGCGTGATGGCGGCAGGGGATAATCTCAACTTACGAGTCCTGAATATCTACCATTACTACTTCTACAACTGTGCACCGGGAGACTGGAGAGAGAAGATTAGATAGTGGAATGAGAGTTCATAACTCTCCCTCTGGCCTAAAATGCGAGCAGAGGATATGCCAAAAGAACTACCAAAGCCAGGAGACAAACTAAGTATCAATAAACTGAAAGACCCTGAAGTTGTTTTGCATCCCCAAATATCCAAGTGGAGGGATGACCTTGTCTTTGACCCTTTACTGTATAACAGTTTAGAGCAAGGACAGATACAGCCAATAGTGTTTAGAAAGTTGAATGATAAGTTTGAACTCCTTGCTGGCTCTAGGAGATACTTCCATCAGAAACTGCGTGGAGTATCCTTGGATGACTTGTATAAAGACATCCGAGAAAACGTGTCAGACCGTGACGCCCTACTATTAGCGGCGTCAGAGAACATCTTCCGAGAAGACTTCACCCCATGGGAGGAGGCCCGGGCAATCAACGATATGCTCTTAATGGGTAAGATGAGCATCAAAGACGTTGCCACACACCTGGGGAAAAGCGAGGCTTATGTAACCAGCAGAAGAGCTCTACTTAGCCTACCTGAGAAGACACAGAAACGCTTCGAGAAACAGGGCATCCCCATCGGCTTCGCTACACCAGTGAAGAAGCTATCTAAATTCCCCGAAGCACAAGCAGATATGCTTGAGAAAATCATTGAAGGAAGAAAAAGCAGATACAACGGCATCAGCAAAATCGAGGCGGCCGAAGAATATGTATCCAAACTTCTGGGGAGAGTGAAAGAAGTAGAGGCCCTGGTGAACGCCTACGGACCATGCCCGGCTTGCGGAAGCAAGGATATTAATCAAGCTCGATACGGTGAAGGCAACCAGTTATCATGCAACGACTGCAACCATAGGTGGCACAAAGACACAAAGGAACCATGGAAACTCTATGAACTAAAACAAGAGGCTGAGGAAATGGGCTTCAAAGTGGATGCGGGTCCAGAGACCCTGACGCTAACACCGAAAGACGTAGCCAATATACAGGCTCGGCAGGAACAGGAACAGAGGGAAGAGATAGAGGCAGAGGCTGAGAAATTCGCTGAGAAGTTCCGATCACCAATCTACATCGAAGAGATCGTGATGCCTTTGCTACCTGGCAACGTGCAGAAGATGAGCATCGATGGCAACACCATCGAGATCGAGCTGATCGAGGATTCTGGTCTACACTTCAAGGGATTGAAGAAAGACTACAAGACAGGTGAGAAGGGTAGGATAGAGATCACTTACGGCTACGGAGAAACATCCCAGAAAACAGCCGAGAAATTGCATGGTATCATAGCCGAACTCAAGAAATCCTGAGAGTTCATCACTCTCCCTCTGGCCTAAAAGCGTGAGCAGAGGCATGGAAAAACCAAGTTTCGGATTAGCAGACATCCCAGAGCAATGGGAGATACGACTACATGATAGACTAATAGAGCAACTAGACAGACTCAATCGACCCTGGGCCCACGATGGATCAGGACGCAGACATGGTGACACTGTCTATTGGTACCGCAGCACCCTACGGAAACGAACCCTAGATCGCATGACGAAGGAGCAGAAAGAATACTTCTATGCATCATATCGTCTCTCTGAGCGCCTGTGGGGAACCCCGAAGCGGAAGGGAAAGACATTCGGCCCCTTCATCAGAAAGAACATGATCCCCATCATCAGGAAAGGCGTAGACATTTCCGACCCCGAGCTGGAGCGAGCAGTGACGGGCATCAAGGTATCGCCTAGCTCAGACCGAATCCTGAACTGCGAGAGACTTCCAATAGTCGCTAACAAATACTGGGCATGGTTTATGGGACTCTACTACAGTTCAGGAAGCATAAGGTTCAGAGATCCAGCGACCAGCACCAGAGCCACCAGTGAATCAATTGAGATGCCATTCAAACTCCACAACCCTGTGCTAGAGCTTGGGCAAGAATACGCCGAGGAAATCGGCATCTATTTCAGATACTTCGACAGGGTACAGGACCGCGTAATAAAACCAGGAAAGACGAAGGGTATGCGCACAGGCCGACTCAGCAGAGCCGGATTGGGGTGGCCTGAGTATCGGATACTAGAGAAGTTCGGTATGTCAAACTATTACAAGGTTGATCAACCGAAGGTAACTGCCCGATACTGGAAACCAGTCATCCCCGAGTGGATAAAGCAGGACGATGAATGTATGACTATGTTCGTCGCTGGTCTACTCAACGGAAGCTATGGTGTGAGCTCGATATCCAGAGCCGGTGCCAGGAAGAAGAATCTCGCCTTATCGGTTTGTCTACGGATAACTGGCCTACCTGAGGAATACATCAAAAAGTTTGCGGAGGATCTGCGAGACTGGTTCATCACCCAAGAGCTGAGGCCTAGCTTCAGACAAATGCACAGCGGTTACGCCAGTAAATTACGAGGCAAATATATCTACGAAGTATCCCTCAATAATTGGGACTCCGTATGGTTCCTGCTGACAGAGATGACTATTGTGCGCCCAGATCTCAGGGCGCGGCTGATGGCGAAAGTCCAAGCATCACAGGATCCCTTCTTCAACGAGGCGATGATCCAGCTGAGATCACCACATAACGTTGTCCTCAGCATGTTAACAGAGGGACCAATGACAGCCAATGAACTAGACTGGAGCCTGCAGGTGAAGCGGGAGGGGATTATAGACGTCCTAAGATCCTTGCAGATGCGAGGCTTAATAGTCAAACGCAAAGACGCTTACCATTATGACAGCAGTAAATTCCAGGAACTGGAACTCAGACGCAAGGAAGGCTATATCGAAACCCTGTCCAAACGTGCTTTAAGGTACTCCACTAGACTACTCTATAAATGCGCTGAGTGTGGAAAGGTGTATGTAACGGACAGAGAAGCCTGCGGAATGTGCGGAGGCATACTTGAACCCACTCCAAGAATAACTGTGCTTCAGAGCATCCACCAACAGAGAAGCCATGCTTTGCTTCGGTATCGTAAATTAGTAAAGGAGAATGGAAAATGCAAGGAAAACGAATCGGACGAATACTAAACTCAACAGACAAACATTCTAGAGCAGAACTCACAGAGGACGCCATAGAAGGAATGCTCATCTCGGTTAGTCGCCAAGGATATACATTCCTGGGCAGAATCGAGAAGATAGAATCCCAGAAATTCGGCGGCCTAATCGGGTACATATATTGGCTCGACTATCTCGGAAGACCCTTTAACACCATGACAGACATCTTCATAGCTGAAGAGGAATTCGAGGCAGGGCACATCTACATAGGAGAAGACCCCAGAAACGTTCGGGTAATGCTGCCGATTAACCCTCTATTCGGGCACGCCCTGGTAGCCGGAATGACTACCGCAGGCAAGACCCACACCCTCATAGTCCTCGCAGAAGAACTCGGACCACTCGGAGTACCTTGTCTGATAATAGATCCTCAGGGCGAATTCATCCACCTACCAACCATCGATCGAGAGAAATACATTGTAGTCGAGGACCTCAGAATAGAGGACCTCATCAGCCACATGCAGCACAAACAGATCGTAGTATACAATCTTCTAGGCTACACAAAGAAAACCAAAATCTCACGAACCTCGGAGTTGCTGCAGGAACTCATGATGGCCAAGGAAAGGGACTATCAGCAGGCATCTGAGGACATAAGACTACTACAACTACCGCCCATCCTAATCATCATAGATGAAGCAGACATCTTCGCACCCAACTTCATCAAAGGTTCAGGAGAAGGAGCCAGAGAATCCGTAGCCCCAATCGTGGACCTCCTTGAAAGAGGAGCCAAGTTTGGCCTAGGAACAATCGTAGCAACCCAGAGGATCACCAGACTGGACATCGACGTGAGAAGCCAGTGCAACTCCGCAATAGTGTTCAGGATGATTGACGCAGGCAGCGTCCAGGTGATCCATAATATCGACTACATTCCTAAAGAAGAGATCCTTAGAATCCGCGGCCTAGAACAAGGAGAGGCAATCATCGCAGGACGCCTAGTCAAGAGAACCAGACGCGTTAAGATAAGGGACATCAAGACACCCCGGGCCAAGCACAGAGACTTCGAGAAGATGCTGGGAATACGACCATTGGACATAGAGGACTTCGAGTCACGGCTTGAAGAAACCATTGAAGGCGATATCATAGACTCCGCCACGGGAGAGATAATCCACGATGCAGTGGATAAGCTAGCGGAAGAAGATAAGATCGCCTTCAAGGAAGCCGAGGATGATGGCATCATCTTGCGAGATTCCCACCTTACCCCCGAGGAACAAAGAGTCCTCAATAGGCTGCGTAAACCCGATGGAAAAGGAGATCGGCTCATTGGGTGACTTCCAGATAAAACCGAAAAAAGGCAGAGATACAGACAGAGGCCTTACGGAAGAAGGTAGGAAGCGGCTCAGTGAAGCAGGGCGAAAGCCTAAGCCTTCTAGTCAAGGACGAGCGATACGCGCAAACTGGCAGAGGCTCTTCATTCAGCGGAATCCTCTGAGGGAAGGCGAAGTCTATGTCCGCTACACGAACTTACGGAAACCCACCATACAGGAAGTAATCGTCATAGCATCAGACTCCAACCAAATCGAATACAGCAGAGATGGCATCAACTGGAAGATAGCGAAAAGACGCAACTACCACGCCGATAAAACCAGATGAGTAAAACATATATTCCATTCTATACCTCAGTCTATACTGCGGCAGGAGGGGCATAGCAAACCTGAAGCCTGAGTCCAACTCGCCAAGTCTAGGATTCTAGCCAAGGTGTTTCTCCCTAAATCCTGACCGCGGCCTTCTCAGGTTCACGACCTGACAGGGGAAAAGAGAGAGAACCCCTGAAGAGGGAGTAAAATGGAAGATAAGAAAAACACTAAAGATATCGGAGTTTCTAAAGACTGGATCGTAGCCGTACTAGAGCAGAATCTAACGAAGCCAAAGAAGTGGACAGAGAAAGATGTAGAACAGATCGCGGCAGCAAAGCCAAAGTCGAGACTTCAAGAGTTCATACTAGATATCTATGAAGGATTGCTTGAGGCTAAGAACGCAAAGAACATAACCACACATTTCGGTGCCGATGGAGTACCGGATATTATAAACATACCTGACGAGGATTTCTTCGACAAATGGTATGAGAATAATAACCTCGAGGATTACCCACAGAAATATAAATTCGGCATCTTCTTGAACCGTTTAGCATCTCGCGTCGGTAAGGCAGGCGGCAGTTCGTATAGCGAAGAGGGCATACAGGAAACCCTCGCCAAACTGGTGAATGCCGTCATGGAAGACGAGGACGCAATATCGGTCATCGCGGAAACCATAAATGCAACATATCCTCGACTCGCTCAGCCACCGATGTCGATGCCACAACCAGAACAAATCTCTGAATACGAGCAGGCACAGTATGAACGAGAAGTCGATAAGATACGTGAAAGCGTGGAATCTAACATCGACCAATATAAGGATCTCATACAAGACCTAGAGATAGCCGCTAAGACGGACTTCGAGGAAATGTCCTATCAGCTGAACCAGGTAGTGATATTTGGGGAAGCATGCTGGGAGCTTATACTATACTCGATAATGTCACCTAAGGCTCCAAGGATATTGATTAACGGTCTTGACTACAGAGCAAACCTACATACGCTGCTTGAAGGAGACATCAGCACAGCGAAATCTAAGATCCTGGAAATAGCGAAAATCATATCTCCGAAGATGGTTGTAGTGGACGAAACCACGAAGGCCAGCCTTGAAGGAGTGGCACTGCCAGGTAACTCACAGGAAATAGCTGACGGTGTCATCGACATCGCTAATGCTGGTAACATCATCATAGAGGAATTCAACCAGGCATGGGCGAAGATGTCTCTATTCAGACGCATCATGGACGGCAAACACATACAGATATTCAAGAAAGGCATACCCAAAAACATAGACGTCAACACTACAGTAATAGCGGCCTGCAACCCAGAGGAAGATTTCTTCCACGAGGACGAAGTGTTCAGAGAACAGATCGTTTTCAAGGAAGGTATCCTCAGCAGATTCGACATACAGATACCATTAACAGCGACTACAACCGCCAACAAGATACTTGTAGACAGACTCAACCTATTCGGCGAAGCCGATGAATACCTTGACCTTGATGCCCTCAAAAGGCGTCTGGATCTTATCGCATCGGGCATGAACAGCATACGGCGTATCATAATCACCAAAGAACAGCTGACTATGATCAGAGATGTATTCAAAGAACACAACGAAACAGACCACCGCAGACGACTTTTGAAGTGGAGACCTTTGGTCTTACTCAGAGACTTAGAGACCTTGGCAAGACTTGTAAACGTCATATCAACGGTGAACTTTAACAACCGTGAAGTCAAAAATGGCATACTCCAAGCTAAAGACGAGGACGTGGAGAAAGCCATCAGACTATGGGAGAATCTGTTATACATGAGAATACAACTCTACGCAAACCAAAGCAGATTACTGAAGTCTCCAGCTGACGAGATTGTGTTATTCATCGTCATGGAGCAGCAGAGAAGGGATGCCGGTGAAGTGCCGATAGCTGACGTCTACAGACACATAGTGGAAGTGAACCGAATGATCAGCAGGGCCACGTTCTACAGAGAGATTAAGAGCCTTAGAAACTCCGGACGGATCATTGGAAACGGGCTGAGAGACAGCGCGTTGAAGGTAATAATAGAATAAGCGAGGAAAGAAAATGAGCAAAAAGAAGACCATCATTAGGTTTCAGTGCACACGCTGCGGCAAATGCTGCAGAGAACACCGCGGGCCCATGCTCGGACAGCTACATGGCCTTATGCTTATGCCAAATGAAGTCCAGTTATTCCCATCAGAACTGATTAAACCCATGTTTAGATACCATCCCAACACAGATCCAAGTATCGCCGGAATGGTTTGGATGTATCAACTGGATTCCGATGGCTGTCCCCACTATGATGAGGAAAGGCGGATTTGTGAAATCTATGAGAAAAGGCCGATCTTGTGTAGAGCGTATCCATTTGAATGGCGAGGTAATTCAGTGATGTGCCATGAAGCGTGCTCTGAAATAGAACGGCTTAACAAACTCAAAGTCACACTTTCGGTTCCCAGAAAAGAAGTGGAAGCTGCAGTGTCCATACAAGAATATCAGCACGAGTTCATGAGGCGGGAGATCAACGTGGAGAGATATGATTTGAAGACGCAAAGTTGGCGTGGCGTCTTGGAAGGCCTCAACTCTGGGCAATGGAAGTGGTTAAAGGAAAGTGCTCAACGTTGAGAAAATCATACAAGTATGCAAAGAAAATCTATATCTGTAAAGCTAATGACAACAACTTCTGCGAATATGGAGATACTCCAGACTGCAGAGATTGCCTAGTCGCCAAACAATACGAGGCGTCAAAACCTCCCTCTGGCCTAAAAAACTGAACAGAGGAAAAGAAAAATGGAAATAAAACTAGGACAGAACTTCTCTGTGTTCAAGGAATGGATCAGCCTCTTGAAGATAGCTGGTGAAGAACACACTCTCATAGCTAACGAGGAAACGATAACGGTTCGGAGTATGGATCCGAGCCACGTCCTCCTGGTTGATACCACTATCCAGAAGGCATTGTTCGAGGACTACAGCCTTGGAGATGTGCCTGAAAAGAAGGTGACTATCAACGTCAATGAGCTATCCAAAGTCCTTGACCGGATCGGGAAAGACGAAAAGGTGAAACTGATATACTCTGAGGAGAAAGCCAGGTTCATCGTTAACAGCACCAAAACCGGACATCGCAGAAACTTCGAGCTACCAGTAATGGACCCCTTAGATTCCGAAGTCCCAGAGCCAAAGATCTTCTTCAAAAGCAAAGTGAGGATGATCATCAAGGCCGTGGACATCGCCATCAAGGACGCCATGCTAGTCGGAGACCATGTGATACTCGGCTTCAATAAAGAACAAGCATCCATCAAAGGTGAAGGTGACATGGGGTCATCATTCAGCGAATGGACTAAGGACAGTGACGATATGCTTGACCTTAAATCAGAAGAAGACAGTCATGCAACCTTCACCCTCACCTTCATCTCAGACGCCATCAGCGCCATGAAATCACTTGCTGACGTCGTGGCCATCGAGCTCAGCACAGACATGCCTCTCAAAGCAGAGGCTGAGTGCACCAACCAGAACGTCAAGGTAATCGTCTACCTAGCCCCCTGTATAATTTAGCAGAAAGGGGTTTAGGAGAACGGTGTCTAAGATGGAAAGAACTGAGAAACAGGAGCTCATCACCCGCATCCAGACGAGTATCGAGCACCTTAACAAAGTGATCGAATCAGCCACCGCCGCGAAAACGGCCTTAGAGAATGACCTAAGGAGGTTCACAGGGCAGAAGAAGATAGACGAAATGGTGCCGGAGTAATTTGAGTATCCCTTTCACATTCGATCCCGTAGAGAAAAAGCCAACCAGAAAGAAGAAGAGAGCCCATAACCTAGGGAGATTTCCCAAAAACTCGATGATTCTATGGCTGGATGAAGGTGGTAATAGGACACCTTTACGGCTATACATAAAGGATGAGAAGGGACTAACCTACATGGAATTCCAGGAGATCATAAAAATCAGAAACAGAGGAGTAGAAAAAACATGGGTGTTAAAGAAAGCTACGCCGCGATAGGCTTCACAGGAATAACAGAAGCTGGCCGTTTCGACAACCAGATCAAGGAAGGACGCAAGACTCAGACTATCCGGGAGCCTCGGAAGGATGGTCGACCACACGTCAAAGTAGGCTACCTTACGAAGCTCTACTGGAAGATGCGAACCAAAGAATGCTACCTCATCGGACTAGCGGAGGTGATGGCCTATGAGAATATCACGTTATTTGATGTCTGGTTTGATGAGGAGAACGCTCTCGCTGATGGCTTCAAGAACCTGGATGAATTCAGGTCCTGGTTTCTACCTGAATGGTTCGAGATATCCCCAATAATTCAGGAAGCCCTAGAAACAATTCACGAAAACATGAGGAATGAAAGGGTCTCATTTATAGCTATGATGGGCAGAAAATTCGGCAAAAACACATTATCAGTTCTATTGGATAAACTCGCCGAGCCCATGAAACGAATTAAGTGGAAGTATCCCCTAGAGTAGAGTGCCCTTGTCAACCATCAGCGATGCCCACGTCAACTCCGTGCCCATGCTATACGTTGCGGAGGAGTTGATTGAGGAGGCGATAAATCGCTTCAAGAACAGCATAGCGATAGCCTGCAGCTTCGGGAAAGACAGCATGGTAGTATCTCACATGGCGAGGAAGTTTGATCCCGATATACTGCACGTCAAATATGCTGCGTGCGCAGATTTCCCGGAAACCAGACGGTTCACGAAGCAGATGGTTAAGGAACTGAAGATCAACCTAGTGGAGTTGCCCCCGTATAAGGGAATGGGTTATTGGAAATGCATCGAGAAATACGGGTTGCCGACAGCTCGAACTAGTGAATCAGGTAAACCTCATGCTCCATTCTGCTGCTATTATCTCAAAGAGATGCCGATGAAGATATTCATCAAAGAGAACAGCATCAAGGCGATCCTGACTGGTCTGACAGCTGGAGAATCCTGGAACAGATACAAGCTGGCTTACAGGTATAGTAAAACTAGGCAGTGTCCGGCCCTTATTGAGATCCAGAAAATGACTTATGATGGCTGGTCTTTCTGCGCTCAGAGGTATTGGGCTAAGTCCTGGGCCTCATGGCAGATACATCCACTCATGACGTGGACAGGACAGGATATCTGGGACTATACTTACCAGGAAAACATCCCTGTTAATCCGGTCTACACGAAGTGGGGAAGTATCCATAACAGAGTTGGGTGTCTAGCATGTACAGCTTATCTTGATTGGGAGCGGAATCTGAGAGTAAGTCATCCTAAATTATACCAGTATTTGAAGAAACTCGAGGGAAAAGACAAAGTAATACAAACCGCCTTCACAAGCGGCACCTGAAGAAAGCGAGCAGGTGAAAAACATACCACCATTAGCTAAGAGAGTCGTACTCGAGTGGCATCCTGAGGGCACAATGGATCGAAAGATGCCTAAGAGCTACAAGTGGGGCTGCCCCGTCTGCAAAAACGTCTATGAGATGCAGACCCACGCCCAGGCCTGCTGCAAAGAAAAGAAGGAAAAACATCCAGACTGGCTTAATAACATCGAGATAGCCCCGCCAGTCGGAACCTACGACGAGGAAGGCTACCATCCTCTCGACTTCAGCAGAGTCGGAATAGAGCACATGGCTAAGAAGATCCTCGCCGGAGAAGTCAGCGATGAGACCTTCCACATCATGGCAGCTAACACAGAGAAACTTCTAGGAATGCCCGTCAAGTATATGGGGGCTCCTCCGGGACGAGAATTCACCGACACCCTCAATAAGAGAATCCGCCAAGAAATGGTTACCAGGATCGGTGAGGACCTCGTTAACCTCATTGATGAGATCATAGACAAATGTGAGGAACTAGAGGCCGCGGGAATAGACCCGGAAACATGGAATGGGTGGGCGCCCTGGAAGGAAAAACTCGAGCAGCTAAACGAGAACTCAGATGTGCGACTCGTAGGATTGTTGAAGTCTCGAAAGATAAAACGCACACAAGCCCGTGAACAGAAATCATTGGATATATTCTGCAAATGATTTATTTATAGCCGTTTTATCGCAAAAATATGAGTTTGTTTTATATGCCTCTAATTGGTAGTCTTATTTAGAGATGAATACCGAGTCAGAGTTACCGAGGAAAGTGCTCACTGCGCACGGCGAAACAGAGGGATTCAAGTTCGCCTCAGAGCTACCTCGCACTCAGCCCAAGTGGGAGCCTCAACCAGAGGAATCCTACAAGCCAAAGAAAAAGGTAAAAGAAGGTCCTGCCCCTAGGGTAGAGTCTCTACGTGAAGCCATAGAACTATTCAGATACGAAGCGGATGCAACCAAACTTGATGACGTCGCCCTCGAAGGATCCAGGGTAGCCGCGCTTTTCAGGCGCGACTCTGATAATAAGGGCTTCGTAGTGATGTTCAAACGGGAGTTTTACAAGCACTTCAGCCGCCACTTCATGCACGTTCCGGACCAGGGCTACGGCGTATTGGCCAACCACAAGCTAGTCCACTGGGCTGCCCTGCAGGGATACGCGATAGCCGCAGTTTTCCCCGACAGCCGAGCCTACTGGATTGACGCCCTCGACTTCATCAGATATTATGAGGAATATGAAACCGAATGCCCCAACCTTCCAGGAGAGATAGCCACACCACTAAAACTATGGACTCGGATGTTTTGATAGAAGTTTTGGCGTCACTCAAAAGGTCATAAGCCTGCGATTAAGAAAGACAGGAATTAAATTACGGTCTAATAGTGAAGCTGTTAAACTGTATCAGAAACAGCATGGTCCTCTACGGGCTTTTAGGAAACCTGTTTCAAGGCCTCTTTGATGGACATCTTAGCTTTCCACCATTCCTGGAAATCTTTCAGGACCTCGGGGCCAAACTTCTCACTCATATAATCTATCATGGCCATGGTCTGTTCATCAGCCCTAGCTTGAAGCTCAGGTACTGTGGCGGAGGGCGTGTATCGCTCTAAGATGGTTTGGTTAATCTGCCTCATTTCTCCTATAAGACGCTGGATATGATCGTATCTGATAGGTTTAATTTGCTTAGCTTCCTCAATGATCTGCCTGACATCCTGTTCCAAGAACTTTAAACTAAGCAGGGCTTCTTGTCGAATCTGCTCCATGTTTCGAGGATGCTGATCCAGGTATGCCCGGACAGCGTTAAGATCCTCCCAGATGGTGGTGCGCTCCCAGCCGGTGAGGCCCTCTATCTCTCTCAGCTTATACCCCTTCAGCCAGTAGAGATAATGAAGCTCCCGTCTAACCTCAATCTTCATGTCGAGGTTTTTCCCATACCTGGGCGGCTGCATAAGGCTCTTGTCTTCGGCTTCGATTATCTGCCTATCCTCTTCGACCATACTATGATGAATTAGTTTCAGTAACTCAAAAGCCTTCACCCGAAAACGTCTTAAAAACTCCACACCGTAGTGTATACTATGGCCGCGAAAGACCCTAGAAAAATAACGAGCGATAAATTTGTTGTCACTCTACCTAAGGATTGGAGAGACAGCCTCGGACTCACACCGCAAGACGAGCTGATACCTCACTACATGGACGGCAGCCCACTCATCCTATCACCGGTCAACATGGTGCTTGACTCTCTGGAAACCCAGCTGATAACCCTTCTAGTGAACTATCGAAGCGTCAAAGAAGCGAAGCTAGTAGCTGACAGCCTCCAAAAAATAATCGACACCATCAAGGAAGGAGTCTAATGAGCATCGTCTATATTGGAAAGAAACCCGTCATGAACTACATCGTAGCCTGCATGACCGACCTCAACGTAGATAACCGCGTATGCCTTAAAGCCCGAGGTCAGGCCATATCCAGGCTCGTCGACGTCGTAGAGGTCCTGCGAAATAGGTTCAGAAAGGACGTTACGATCACCAGCATAGAGATCGGTACAGAGGAGCTGGACGGCGAGGAAGGCCCGCGCCGAGTCAGCACTATGGAGATCATACTCAAAGCGTGATTCTGTGCGACATAAATGGACGAAGGACAGCCCGAGAAAGGGTTACTCAACCTGCAGCAACTGCGATCTCACAGCCAAAACCTATAAAATCAAGAAAGGTAGGCTTCCCCGCTGCGATCCAGAGGCTGCACTCGACAAACCAAGACTTGACTGTAAGAGACATGACATGGCAGCCATAGCTGGAGCCCGGCAATGCTGGAACTGCGGAGTCCTTTACACCCCTGCAGAATTAGAAGCAGGCCGCATCAAACAAGAAAAGCTCATAGATTCAGCTATAACTCAAAATCCACCCCTCATTACTATATAAAGAAACGCACCGATAATCACCTTTCTTTGAGACAAACACCCGTAAATAGAGAATGTTTTACCGAACAAAGATTTCAATGAATGATCTTACCTACTTATCAAAAAGCTCTGACTGTTAATAAGCAAAATAGTTTTGGTTATAGAAACGATTTGTTATTATACTTAGTACCCCCCCCTTTTAATGAATGAAATGGATTCAGTTAATAAGCCAGAGGGTGGATTCCGAAGGTCCTCTGCCGAGATTTTCGCCATAATTTACAATGCTCTGCCCGTTGAAAGTAAGATCACTATAACGCAGTTGGCAAAAGAGACCGGTTTAGATTGGGCCACAACTAAACGGCACCTAGATATGATTGAACTCATTGAAGGATTCCAAAAAGGAGACTGGTTAATCAAAGAACCGGTACGAGGTCAAAGACAGTCAATCTATGGAAGGAGGAGGAAATGATGGAGGTCGGTAAGAAGAACATCGAGTGGGCTAAACTTTCTGTGAGCCCCATCACAGGTTGTAATGGTCCGGGCGGGGTTCGCTGCGAGTTCTGTTACGCGCATAGGATAGCTCAGAGATTCAAAAATGTGCATGATTATCCAAAGCCTGATCCTTTTATACCGGCATTTCATCCGAAGCGGTTAGATCAGATCATTGCTAGGAAGAAGCCTACGATTTGGTTCATGTTCTCAATGGCAGATTGGCTCGATGACGGCGTTAAACCAGAGTGGCGGGGCAGATGCTTGGAAGTCATGGGTGAGGCAGAGCAGCATGTGTTCGTGACCTTGACGAAGCAGTATAAGAATCTCTGGAAGGTGGCATATGATTCACCTTCAGGCATGATCCCTCGGAATGTCTGGGTTGGTATCAGTGTCTGTTATCGGGACCAGGTTTGGGGCATGGAGGAACTGAGAAAGGTCGATTCTTCGGTGAAGTTAGTCAGCTTCGAGCCGCTGAAAGAGGATGTCAGCAACATCGTGCATCTCGATGACATAGACTGGATCATCATCGGCGCTCAATCAAAACAAGCAGGGATAGGTGATCTACCGAGCATTCCCTACTTCAGACCGGAGAAAACATGGGTTCAAAAACTGGTCTATAAGGCTTGTCAGAGACCAGATACAATCCCGACCAGTGTTCCATGGACGAAGGTTTTCCTAAAACCCAATCTTGGAGACTATGTGGCAGACGGCTGGTTCTCTGAGAAAGTGCAGGAAATGCCTGATCCTCACGATTATGCGCCGGAGGGCCGAACATGAGTTATACGGGTGGAAAAACCAAAACCTTGAGGGATTATGCTAAGAGGCTCAGGGCGATTTGCTCTGAGATGGACGGTTTCGATTTTCATTCGAGGATTATAAACAGCCTCGGTACCGTAACAGCTGAGGCTTTCGAGGCATTAGCTCTCCAAGGAGATGTCATAAAATCGATGTTGGAAACTCACGCCAAATTTGGCAGTATGATCGATCAATTTTCAGCTCGAGTTCGAGATCTAGAGGTTCTAATTCAAGATGAAATGGAGCAACTGGAGGAGATTAAAAGATTGTTAAAGGAGGAAAACGCGTCATGAATCTGATCAGAATCACTTTCGAGAAACGGGATCCCTCTACACTGATTGTGGAATATGGGGAATGGGTTGTCAAGGAAATCACGCCTGAGGAAAGAGCTGAGATGGAGGTTCTGAGTGCTGAGCTTATAGAATTCAGCGACTTCTCAACTGCCTCCGAGTTAGCCGATGATGCAAGACAGGATCTTATGATCAAGAAAAAGCGGCTGGAGGAGCTGGAGGCGTGGCGAGATGGTGTGCCTGAGCTCGTCTGGAAAGGGAAGGAAATCGACGGCCAGACGACGATCCTGCTGATACATCGAAGAGATCAAGTACCCATCTACGTTGAAGATCTACCAGGAGAACTCATCGACAAACTCCTCGACAGCCACATACATCTGAATATAATGCAGGGATCGCCCATGGCGGGCCAGGCATCGCCGCCAACGCCGGCTCCCTCAGGTCCAGTAATCGATACCAGGATCGCAGAGATAACTAAAACAATAGATAGTATCACAGAAGAAACCTCTGAAGGCGTGCCATGGCGCCAGCTAGTGGACATCTCTTTACAAAACCCAGCGCCAGGTCAAGAGACACTCACAGGTACAGTTTACATCCTGCCTGTGAAATATCTGAAAAAGGATTGGGATCCCATCAACATCAAACTCAAAGAGGTTTATGGTGACCGGTTGATGTGGACCCGGGCAGGTAAGCAGAGCTATTGGAGTGTGACGTTTTGAGTTTTCTACTAGGTTTTGAAGTCCCAACAGGAAAGCCCGTCAATATGACAAACCACCACACCGTCATAACAGGGATGACTCAACATTCCGGAAAGACTACGGGCCTCGAGGCGATGGTTGAGAGAAGTAAAGTCAAAGCCATAGCCTTCATCACGAAGAGGGGCGAGTCGGGTTTCCGCAAGGAAAAATATATTCCAGCCTATTTCAAAGAACAGAAACTCGGGAATCTCATCGATTGGCAATACGTCTCAGCCATCCTCGAGGCCACCATGGGCGAGAAGATGAAGTTCGAGCGGTACTGGATCATCAAGGTCTGTAAGGGCGCCCACAGTCTCCAGGAAGTCTACGAGAATATCAAAAACGAGCAGAGGGATGCTAGGCGAGCCCTTGATGAGAGCATGTATACCAACCTTGCCGCTTACTTCGAGATCGTCTTACCGGAGATTGGAAGACACAAATTTGCCAACAAGCTAGAACTCAGCCGCGGTATCAATGTTCTGAACCTCGTCGACATGAAGGATGAGATGCAGCAGCTCGTCATCGAGAGCGTTCTATCCTATGTCTGGAAGAGGGAGAGAAACACGGTTGTAATTATCCCCGAGGCCCACAAATTCATACCCCAAGGTAGGAACACCCCTGTAAAAAGCACGGCCCTACGACTTATCAGGGAAGGCGCCGGCATCGGCAACTTCATGTGGGTCGACACCCAGGAGACAACAAGCGTCGACAAAGCGATCCTGAAACAGTGTAGCAACTGGATCATGGGCTACCAGCAGGAACGCAATGAGGTCCAGAATGTCAGGGAGAACATCGGCAAGCGCAGGATCTCGGACGAGGATATAATGAGCCTCAAACTCGGTCACTTCATCGCTCTGCTGCAGCAGGAGATCTACCACGTCTACATCCTTCCTGCAGGCATCCCTGAAGAGATGGGTGTGCAGGTGGCCCAAGGGCTGAAGCCCGTGGAAGAGGTCCGAAACATCCTAATGACGTCGGTAAAAATGCAGGCCGTTATGCCAGAAGCTGTCGCGGAAGAGATCCAAGAGCTTCGGATTGACGACCAGATTTACGTGCCGTCCATAGATCAGGAAGAGCTTACACGGCTGCAGGAAGTTGAGAAAACATATCTCGAACAGGTAGCCGGCTGGGAATCTCAAGAGAAAGCATATGCGGAGACTATAGATGGGTTAAGAGAGAAAACAGAACAACTAGAAAAAGAAGCTTATGAAGCAGATACAAGAATGGATCAACTTTTCACTGAATTAACTAGGTACAAAATATTTGAAGAAGCATTATACGTTTTCCTTCAACCGGTGATTTTGGGGACCATGAAAGAAAAGATACAGATTGATGAAAATAAATTAGAAGACAAATTATCGAAAACCATCGAGGCTACAATAGAGAAGAAGATCATGGCTCTACCTGCACAGAAGAAGCAGCGAATCCAGAGTCCCGTCGACACCGGAATTCCGTGGGTGGATATGTGGCTTCCCAAACTCAAAACCAATGAGGCAAAAATTCTCAGATACATGGCGGGGCATCATGAATTGGCACTTAGCAAACGGGATATCTCTATAGGGACGGGGATCAGTTTCACCAGCAGTGGGCTCAGTGGAGGTCTCTCTAAACTCAAGAGATGGAGGCTCATCGAGCAGGTAGGTAATGATTGGAAACTCGCGGAGGGGCCACCATGAGGAACCTAAGCATAGCAGCCGTTGAGCTCTGGGGCCTCGAGGACCAGATGATGATGGTGGCCGAGGAGGCCGTCGAGGTAGCCCACGCAGTCATGAAGTGGAGGCGAGCCAATAAACGCTACAACAAGGCAGGAGTCACCCTCTCCAGGGAGAACCTATCAGAGACCGAAGTCCTACGAAAAAAGGCCCATGAGAACGAGCTTGCCCAAAGGGTGCTCAACCTTCAGACGGAGGCCATGCAGATGCTCTATATGATTGACCAGCTCCAGGTGATGTTGCCAGGAAAATATGAGGACATTCTCCAGAAGGTCCTCATGGATGCAAGGGCCAAGATAATAGAGCGAGGAGGCAGAATCCATGAGTGATCTCCGAATAGTCAAAGAGCTTTACAAGGTCACCAAGGACAAGGTATTCACCGTCGAGGACCTCAGAGAACATGGGCTCCATAACCGGTTTCACCACAAGAACCAGATAGGCAGCTTCTTCCGCTGGATGAATACGGTCGGCTACACTGAGCCCATGGGGGTGGGCAGAACCATTCATGAAGCCGCTAACAGGAGATGGATATGGCGGTGGCGGTGGACCGATAAAGCCCATGGAGAATTTGGAGAATCCCCGTCCAGAGAGGCTTTCTGATGTCTATTTCAAAAGAAGTAAAAGAGAAGAAGAAGGAGATACTCTACGAATCAAACCCAAAATACATTGGGGGCATTTATGGTACAGAATTACCTCATAGTCAAGGAAAACGACAGCGTTTCACTGTACATGATTATAACAAATTTGGAATAGCACTCACTATAAGTGGAATTAGAGGCCGCCCTTATGCAGAGATGTTCATCGAGAGAAAAGAATGGGAGACATTAATTGAAAATCTTAACATACCACATCCAGCCACCCGAGAGGACCAAAAAGCTCCGAATCCTATTTTATCTAGAGAACAAAGGTGAAAATGAATGGAAGAAAGAAGCGAGTTTTCAGAATATCTGCTCGAAAACGGTCAATGTTGCATATGTGATGATCCGCTATCGGACTCCGAACACCTAAATCTTATCCAACTCGACAAGGTAGCCACTTGGAAATACCCCGTCTGGGGCAACATACTCAGCGAGGACAAGGAGATTAACCATGCAATAGCCGTGGTCTGCGATTACTGCATCAGCCCAGAGGGACAAATCATAGGGGAAATAAAATTCGCCATAGAAGTTGACATGGCAGAGGACAAAACACAGACCATCTATTATCATGACGTAAGAAAGCTCCAAAGCGGTTCGCCAACTTTCAGCGAGGATGTCAAGATGTCGCTGGAAGCCGATGCGATGAGGGATGAAATCCTGAACGCCGTATATGGGGTGACTCCAAAAGACGAGGTTAAACTAGCAGTACGGGGAATTGAGACAGCTAAAGAAATCAACGAAAAAATGCTCAGACAATCTCATTATTACATCATGCTTGTATCACAGGGATATATCAGAGGTCTCAAAAATTCTGAGGATCCCCAGCACCAGGACTTCATGAACCAACTGTCGATAACAAGAGAAGAGGGAAAACCAGCCATCATCATCCAGGATATACAAGTTACAGATGAAGAAATCGCATACCTAAAAGAGATCATGAAGGGCATAGAAATCGTTGGTTGGATTATTGATGACATGAAGAAGATGTCTGAAGAGACAACTGAAAAGGTGAGGAAGATCCTCAAAAGTTTAGAGATTCACATCCCGGCTAATTGTAAAGATAATTGTCCGATAGTGGATAACTGCCCCATGGACTATAATATCCCTAGGTGCAGCTGGAAACTTCACTTCCAGGAAACAGGAGTATGGGGGAAAAAGAATGTTTGATGAAATAGATTTGAACGAGAAGGAAGCACCCTTCAATCCGAAGCTCAACGAGACAGTTGTTGAATTCCTATCCAGGCAAAGAATCGCCGGGGATCGCGATCCCAATACGGAATATGAATGCCGCCACTGCGGAGATTGTTGCCGGTGGAATTACTACAAGTTAGACACCCCGCAGAAGCTAATAGACCAGCTCTATATGATTGGGCCAAAATATCCGCATGGTTACTGGGTCCTCCTCGAGGGAGAGGGTCAGGGGAAGCTGCACTGCTACATGCCCACGTGGGCGCCGAAGGAGGGTGAGGCGAAACTATTCCATTTTGAAGGAAATATCCCTGAGAAACACGTCGATTTCTGTTGGAGGACCGGGAGAACACATGGTTACTGGGTCTTGGATTCCGTGGGTAAGATAGTGATCTACTGCCCAACACCCTGTCAACATCTCACCGAAGACAACCTATGCAGCATCTACCCAGATAGACCGCTAATATGCAGAGAATATCTCTGCGGCCGTTACCCCATGGAGGAATGATTATGACAGCTGAAGAAGAACGCACTGAAGAAGAACGCGTGGTTGATACCAGGGATTACTACAAAGCAAAATACCAGAAACTAGAAGACATTCCCGGCATCGGACCATCTGTACTTACGAAGCTGAAAGAGCTTGGTTATCACACAGTTGAGGCTTTATCTACCGCGCATCCGAAGGAGCTTGTTTCCGAAGGGATCGGTGAAACTACTGCCGATGCGATTGTTAAAGCAGCTAGGAAGGCTATGAGCATTGAATTCGTCTCCGCATCCGAGCTGGTGAAAATGAGGGCGGGTCGGAAAAAACTCACTACGGGAAGTGATAGCCTTGATAAACTCTTCAATGGAGGACTGGAAACCGATTCCATCACGGAGTTTTACGGTGAATTTGGAGCAGGTAAATCTCAGCTCTGTCATCAGCTCGCAGCAACGGTTCAACTGCCAATAGAAGAGGGTGGGCTGGATGGCAAATGCCTTTACATAGACACTGAGCAAGTTTTCCGTCCTAACAGAGTAATCGCCATGGCGAAACGATTAGGACTTAATGACGAAAAGAAGTTATTGGACAACATCATTTTTGCTGAAGCCTATTCAAGCAGCCACCAGATGGTCCTTTTAGAAAACTCTGACGACATCATTAAGACACATAACGTAAAACTGATTATAGTGGATAGTCTCACAAGCCACTTCCGCTCCGAATACATAGGCAGAGAGATGCTTGCTCCGAGACAGCAGCAACTCAACAAACACATGACTAAACTCAGAAAACTAGCTGGAGCTTTCAACGCCGTTGCGGTGGTCACAAACCAAGTAACCGCAACTCCAGACGCTTATTCAGGATATGAGCCGAAACCAATCGGAGGAAACATTGTGGGCCACATTGCACACAGTAGATGCTATATCAGAAAGGGTCGGAACAATGTGAGGATAATTAAAATTGTAGCCAGCCCCTTTTTACCCGAAGGAGAAACCCCGGTAAGGATCACCGAAGACGGCATCATAAGTGATGATCAAATATAGAGGAACATCCATTTTTTATTCATGGGTCTTCTATCAAATTTTGTTTTGATCGCACTGATCCTATATGCCCTTCTGGTACTTTCCATGATTTATAAGATTGAAAAAAAGAAAAGAAACCAGATCAGGAGTCTAAAAAAGCGTAACGGTCACTGATTCCTAAACACTTTATTTAAAACAATTTTCGATCCAATATATCTAGGCGAGTTGGATTGAAAATTTTAGGAGTACACGACGGCCATTGTTCTTCAGCAGCTTTGCTCGAGGACGGAGAAATTACTTGGGCCATACAGGAAGAACGTATGTGCAACAAAAAAAATGAGCCGGGGATACCTCGGTATGCTATCGAGTACATCTTGAAACAGATAGATGATCTCGATGAGGTTGTGTTGGCCACCAATTTTATTCATGAGGCTCAATGGTATCGTGACCAGGCTTTCTGGGAGAAGAGCAAAAAGGATTACTATGTCAACAAAATCACGTGGCCTTTCAAGAAACGGTTTAACCCATATTTCACGAACAGGCTCCGGGATAGAAAGAGAGCTTTATCCAGCCTCTTAGATCATAATGGGTTCCCGATCCCAGCCGACGAAATCAAAGTTGTGGAACACCACGAGGCCCATGCAGCCTCAGCCTTCTACGGCAGCCATTACAAACCTGGCGAAGAGATCACGGTTATCACAGCTGATGGAAGTGGGGATGGGTTGTCGGCCACCGTGTCAATAGGTACAGCTGAAGGTGAGCTCCTCAGGGATCCCACAAAAAACTCGACGAGGAATGAGTCGATAGGGGAGATCTACAGCCTCACGACCCATTATCTCGGCTTCACCGCCTGGGAACATGAGTATAAACTGATGGGGATGGCGCCGTATTCATCCCCCGATAAGGGGATTCTGGCAGGCTTATTTGACTTGATGAGTGTCCACAACGGCAAATTCGTCACCAAATTATCAGCGGATTTCGCCTACGACTATCTGAAGAAACTATATTACCGCAAGCGTTTCGACAGGCTTTGCGCCTCTCTTCAAATGTGGTTTGAGGAGATGATGCGCGTGTGGGTAATAGTGGAGCTGCTGCAGAAATACAAGATGCCTGGCAAGATCGCCTGCGCCGGCGGTGACTTCATGAATGTTAAGGCCAATATGGTCATCGCGGATCAGCCCGAAGTCGAGGATATGTTCATTACTCCAAGCTCTGGCGACGAGTCAACCAGCATAGGGGCAGCCATGAAAGTCTACGCGGATCAATGCCTCAAAAGCGATATCCACCCCAAGTCGGCGATCAAGCCATTGGGGCCATTATATCTAGGACCTTACGCGGATCCTTCAAAGATCGAGGGCGCATTAAAAGGACAGAATACTGAACATTGGCCCATATGGCAAGAGGATAATGTCGAGAAATATATCGCTGAATTGTTGGATGAGAACAAGATTGTGGCTCGTTGCTCAGGGCGCCTCGAGTTCGGGGCCAGAGCCTTGGGCAACAGAAGCATAGTTTCCAACGCTGCGGACTTGGATAACATCACTGAACTCAATGCCCAGATCAAGCACCGGGATTTCTGGATGCCCTTCACCCCCTCTATCATGTTCGAGGAAAGAAAATATCTCATCGATAATCCGAAGGATCTCAAAGCGCCTTACATGATCATGGCCTTCCCTAGCCTACCAACAGCTCAAAGCCAACTTAAAGCCGCCATGCATAGATACGATTTCACTATAAGGCCACAGATAGTCGAAAAGGAATGGAATCCGAGTTACTGGGAAACTCTCAGACAATGGCATCGGGCAAGCGGCAACGGAGGTTTTCTGAATACCAGCTTCAACCTTCACGGCTATCCAATCGTAAAAGATTCAGTATTTGCATTGGATACCATGCTGAAATCCGGGCTAGAATATCTGGTCGTGGATAATTTTATTGTCCAGAAACCCATTCCACAAAAACGGATTTGATTCCCTCTCCTTCACCCTCAGTGCGCAACTTGATTCCTGGATTAAAAACCAGTGATCCAAAGAGCCCTTCTCGACCAACTTTAACGCTGGTGAGAATACCCAGATTATAGGAGACTCTGCCGCGTCTCATCTTCACAGGGATCTGTTTGGTTTTTAATTGCTTGGTGATTATCTCAAACTCTTCAGGAGTTACTTCCTCACGCTTGAGTAGAAAAACATCTGCTTCTTCTATCAGCATAATTAAAAAGAGTTCTTTGAGATTAAAGGGGTTACGCCGAAGAGAAAGCCTGAAAACTTCGGCGGCCCCGCCTATAAGGCTCATTTCTACTATGCTAGCAACCGTTTAAAACCTGCGTTGCATTTTCTCACACACGCTTCGAAAGTTTCATAATCTCACACGCGGATTATAGTTTGATCGCTTTGGTAAGCAAGCAAATACTGAATGACAGGCAACGGGACGAAATACAGACTTATTTAATTAGCCGTCCGAACAAAATGCCAACATACGTTAGAGGCCTCAGAATGACTGGCCGCAGCTTAGATTTTCCGCAGATGCGTGAAGACCTAGATCTCCTCGAGGAATTGTCTAAACTCGACGTCCTAATAGGCCGGAAAACCGATGACTATAAGGAGCTTCACGCAGAATTAAGGCTAAGAAGAAGCAATTCTTCGGATGCCAAAGCGGTTCTAAAGGTGAAACAAAACAGATGATTTCAGTAAAATTCGTCCATCCCCTATCAGGCGATGAACCGGTTAAATGGGATCCTAATATCCCCGGGGAGCTTGAACGAATGAGACAGTGGTTTAAAGAGAAACTGGATGCAGGTTTCCGGGCTTTCGCCTTCAAATCAGGTGAGAAGTTGGGAAGACTCATCACCACGTTTGATGAGGAAGCTGAGCGCATCATCCTTTCATCTGAACAGATCAGGATGACACAGCCGATGCGCGGAGGTTAAGTCCTTGGGCAAACAGGAACTTATCTCCGAATACCCCCCAAAGGACTGGATCTGCCCTAGCTGCGGAAAAGAACATTCAGGGCCCCATTTCTCGGTTTTCGGTCAAATAGATTACACGAAGAGGCCTAGTGAGAAAGGGAGAATCCTGTTCAACCGTCGCGGCAAAGACGACAATCTGACCAATGATACGCCGATAGATAATGATAAGCCGATGAAAGGTGAACAGCTCGATGAGGACGGCACGCAGCGACCTCTCTTTTGTCCCCACTGTGGTTATGAGGATGAGATAGTTGTGGTCCTCAGGACAGGTGATTTGCCTGATCTTGTTGATCGTTTCTTCCAGGAGGAAGGCATTGATCCTAAGAAGACGTGGAGGAAGCTGCTCAGCGAATTCCTGAGCTGGTTCAAGAAACGGGAGGCAGGCCAATGAGTGATCCAGATATAAAAAACACGAACAGAGTCGGAAGATTCTCGTTATTTTTAAGGAAAATCAAACACACTCTCACAGATGACTCCAATTATTATCTGATGCTAACCTGGGAAGAGATACAGGCATTAATCGATCTAACTGATGAAAATTCGGAATCCTCAGAAGAATATAACAAAATCTGTAGTAAGATGAGTGAACAGTTGAAGTGGCAGGCGGAGGGACCAACGTGAGTTTTTTAACTGCGGCAACTACGGATAATGCTAGCGCCGCCAATACCCTCTACTCCAGTTCTACTTCATCAACTCTGATAACTTGGTGGGGCATAAAAGAGTCCGCCTCCGACGGGTATGAATATGATGGTAGACCCGATGAATGGACGCAGTATGCCGTTGAAACAGCAGGATGGCCGAACAGGATCGAGTGGGGCAACGATCATCATAGCTGGATTAAAGTCCACGTCAGTTTAAACGCCCAGACTACTGATGCAACTAAAACATACTACTTCTATTATCGCTGGACAGGCAATTATCCCGCACAATGGCCCAATTATCAGCACATAGACAGCCTTACAGTAAACTTCAGCCCCATCGTGGAAGAACAGGAAATCGCACCCGAAACATTCCTCAAATGGCTTGAAGAGCTAGGCCACGATCATGCCTTCGTCCGCATGCAGCATCGAATGCAGAAGAAAATGCTGAAGGACACCGGACAGCTGCCACCCTGGGATCCCAGAAAAATAGAGCAGCTCGAACAGCAACGTAATAGACTACAGGAGAGATTAAGACTCCTCGATCCTGAGGAAGCAGAGAAGGAGAGGAATGAGAGGCTTAGAGAACGG